>TARA_R110001592_G_scaffold69489_5_pt1 | contig 59254 bp, 61 predicted proteins | sample TARA_R110001592 | Tara Oceans TARA_R110001592 (sample SAMEA4398387) | marine metagenome | biome: Polar Biome; feature: [SRF] surface water layer (ENVO:00010504); material: water (ENVO:00002006), including particulate matter (ENVO:01000060) such as... | depth 5 m | reverse complement strand
AATGAAATACTAATCTAAAAACGGTCAACTCTAATCAGGGATACTCATTTTGTGTTAGTAGATGATGGTTGGTCCTTCCTCCGAATGAAAATCGTAACACTGCACCTAAGGCTCTTGACTGCTAAGAAGGAAAATTCAGAAGGAAAAGAAACTTGATAAGGAGAGAGAAATTCAATCGTCATTAACGCGAGTTGTGCGAACTCCATTAAAAACGGTATTTATTTTTTAATGATGTTCTTGAGCTTATTACTATGCATTTCGGTTACGAGGACAAAAAATTGAAATGAAAACCTAAACTCAACGGTGACTTCGGAGCAAAAAAAAACCGCATCGAAATGCGGTTTTTAAAAATCTGTCTACAAAAATTAGTCTGCGAGAAGAATAACGTGGTTGTTTTGCACTTCCACTACCCCGCCACTAACGTTTAGTCTCAATACTCTATCATTAGACTTATCGGCTACAATGGCGCCATTCAGTCCTTCTATAGTTTTAGCCGAAGTAGGAATATTAATTTTCACTTCCCCTTCTTTTAAGGTACTAATAATAGGCGCATGACCATTTAAGATTTGAAAGAGGCCTTCCTTTCCGGGCAACTGAACTGCGTCGGCGTCACCGTGAAAAATCTTGGCTTCGGGGGTGATAATTTCTAGTACCATCTTCTTTCTTTAAATCAGCTAATTATTAGTCTTAAGCTTCGGCAAGCATTTTCTCACCTGCTTCGCGTACTTCTTCAATGGTTCCTTTCAAGTTAAAGGCAGCTTCTGGATACTGATCCATCTCGCCGTTCATAATCATTTTGAAACCTTTGATAGTATCCTCAATGCTTACAAATACCCCTGGGATACCGGTAAACTGCTCAGCCACGTGGAAAGGCTGAGATAAGAAACGTTGTACACGACGAGCGCGAGAAACTACTAATTTATCTTCTTCTGATAATTCATCCATACCTAAGATGGCGATAATATCTTGAAGTTCTTTATAACGCTGTAAAATCATTTTCACATCCTGTGCACAGTTGTAGTGCTCATCACCAATAATTTCTGGTGCTAAGATTCTAGAAGTAGAATCTAATGGATCTACTGCTGGATAAATACCTAGAGAGGCTAATTTACGACTCAATACCGTGGTGGCATCTAAGTGGGCAAATGTTGTTGCTGGCGCTGGATCCGTAAGGTCATCCGCAGGTACATAAACCGCTTGAACCGAAGTAATAGATCCGTTTTTAGTAGAAGTAATACGTTCCTGCATCGCACCCATCTCTGTTGCTAGAGTTGGCTGATAACCTACCGCAGAAGGCATACGACCTAAAAGAGCCGACACTTCCGAACCTGCTTGGGTAAAACGGAAAATATTATCTACGAAGAATAAGATATCAAGACCAGCTCCATCACCTTCACCGTCGCGATAGTATTCCGCTAAAGTAAGACCTGATAAGGCTACACGAGCACGGGCACCGGGAGGCTCGTTCATCTGTCCGAATACGAAAGAAGCCTTAGATTCTTTTAAAGTTTCTGGGTTCACCTTAGAAAGGTCCCAACCACCTTCTTCCATAGAATGCATGAACTCGTCTCCGTATTTAATAATACCTGACTCCAACATTTCACGCAATAAGTCATTACCCTCACGGGTACGCTCACCTACACCAGCAAACACGGATAAACCACCGTGACCTTTGGCGATGTTATTAATTAATTCTTGGATAAGTACAGTTTTACCTACACCAGCACCACCAAATAAACCAATCTTACCACCCTTTGCATAAGGCTCGATAAGATCGATTACCTTAATACCTGTAAATAATATCTCAGTTGCGGTAGATAAGTCCTCAAACCTTGGCGCTTCACGGTGAATTGGCATTCCGTTTTCAGTAGGCAAATTAGCCATACCGTCAATCGACTCACCAATTACATTAAAAAGTCTACCGCGAATTCCTTCACCTGTAGGCATTTTAATTGGGCTACCCGTTGCGGTAACGGCTTGACCGCGCTGCAATCCATCAGTAGAATCCATGGAAATAGCACGAACGGTGTCATCACCAACGTGCTGTTGTGTTTCCATCACCACACGGGTACCGTCAGGACGAACTACTTCTAGGGCATCATAAATTTTAGGAAGCTCATTGTTTGTGGTATCGAAGTGAACATCCACTACCGGTCCAATAATCTGAGCAATTTTTCCAACAACTTGAGACATGTGTTACAATTTTAAGGGCTTAATTGGCCTTGCTTATTTCGCGTGCAAAATTAGTCCATTTTATATTAATTTTCAGAAGGCATTGGAAATTTTAATTTCTATAATTTTGAACACTTAACTAACAAAGGGTTTAATTGGCCTTTTGTGACACCCTATAAAGTTTAAAAATTTGAAGGTTTATTACTCTCTTAGTGATTTTCAGCCTCTTACTAATGCCGTAGTTACCACAGGCACCTTTGATGGAGTGCATATTGGTCACCGGAAAATTCTCTCGCAACTTAACGATCTTGCCCGAAAACATAAGGGAGAAAGTGTTTTACTTACTTTCTTTCCGCATCCACGCATGGTCTTACAACCCGATCTCGAATTAAAACTGCTAAATTCTCAAAAAGAGAAAATTGAACTTTTAAAATCTACTGGTCTCAACCATTTAATCATACATCCCTTTTCTTTAGACTTTAGTCGCACCAGCTCCCTAGACTTTGTCCGTTCGATTTTAGTTAATCAAATTGGCGCTAAAAAATTAGTGATTGGCTACGACCATCATTTCGGTCGTAACCGCGAAGGCAGCTTTGAGCATTTAAAAGAATATGGGCCGGTTTACGGGTTTGACGTCGAAGAAATCACGGCCCAAGACGTGGAAGAAGTTACTGTAAGTAGCACTAAAATACGTGAAGCGATTAGCTCCGGAACCATCGAAGTGGCCAACCAATATTTACAATACAAGTTCCCTCTCTTTGGACAAGTAGTTAGCGGCGAAAGAATTGGGCACACACTCGGATACCCTACAGCCAATATTCAACTGGAGGATTCTTACAAAATAATTCCCGCTAATGGAGTTTATGCCGTTCGCGTTGAATTCCCGCACAATAACAATGCACCCAAATGGGGTATTTGTAATATTGGCATGCGCCCAACCTTCGGCGGGAAATTCCAAACGATAGAAGTACATCTCTTGGACTTTAATGGCAATTTATACGGACAAAACCTCAACTTGCGTTTTTATAAAAGGCTGCGCGAGGAAATGAAATTTGATGGCCTCGAAGCTTTAAAACTACAACTGCAAAAAGATGAGCAAGAAGCTCGTACTTATTTTAGCGCTCTTTAGCAACGTCCTGCTTGGTCAAAAAAAACTGGATCGCTTTCTAGCGCATCCCGCGAAAGCGGAACTGCAAAAAGTAGATTTAAGTAACTGTAATTTAGACAGTTTACCCCCAGATCTTGCACTTTGCACTCGACTAGTTGAGCTAAACTTAAGCGACAATAATCTTAGTGAAATTCCATCCTACTTAAGTGGATTTCCTTTGTTAAAAGAACTAAACCTGCAAGAAAATAAATTTACCGGTTTACCACGCTCGCTGGCAGATGCGCCCGCCTTACAACGATTGCTGTTAGCTCAAAACCCCATTACTCAATTAACGCTTAAAGCAGATGCCTTCCCACAGCTGATATATTTAGATTTATGGGATTGCGAAATCCAAGATATTGACCCCAGCATCTGTCAGCACTCGAAACTGAAGGAAATCGACTTGCGACGGAATTTCTTAGGCACCCGCGATTTAGAATGGCTTTTTGAATGTGCTCCCCATATAAATATCGAAAGCACTTGGGGCTGTAATTGCGATTAACTAGCGCTTGTAGCCAAAACGCTTTAAATCAGCCTCGTTAGAGCGCCAGTTTTTACGCACCTTCACGAAAAGGTCGAGAAAGACTTTTTTCTTAAAAAAGATCTCCATTCTTTTACGGGCACCAGTGCCAGTTTTCTTAATCATGCTGCCTTGGGCACCCACAATAATTCCCTTTTGAGTATTGCGTTCGGTGTAAATATTAGCGCGAATACGAATAATAGTCTCCTCTTCTTTAAACTCCTCCACCTCTACTTCTACCGCGTAAGGGATTTCTTTACTATAGTTAAGAAGGATTTGCTCGCGCACCATTTCTTCTACAAAAAAGCGCTCGCTCTTGTCGCTCAAATCTTCCTTATCGAAAAATGGTGGATTTACCGGCAGCATGGCAGATAAACGCTCTTTCAACATATCTACATTGACCTTTTTCAAGGCTGATAAAGGTAGAATTGCGGCATTGGGAAATTGCCCGTGCCAGTAGTTCACTTCCTCCTCTAGCTTGGCCTGATCGATCTTATCAATTTTATTGACAATAATAAAGAGCGGCTCCTGCACCTTCTTCAATTTCTCAAAAAGATCATCGTCTTTTAACGATCGAATACCTGGTTCTACTAAATATAAAAACACATCAGCATCTTCAAAACTAGCCTTTACAAAATCCATCATGCCTTCTTGCATGGCATAGGCGGGCTTTATAATTCCTGGCGTGTCGGAAAATACAATTTGATAATCATCACCGTTAAGCATTCCCAAAATTCGGTGACGCGTTGTCTGCGCTTTGGGCGTGATAATAGACAGTTGCTCTCCCAATAAAGCGTTAAGTAAGGTTGACTTACCTACATTAGGATTACCGATAATGGTAACATATCCGGCGCGGTGATTATTTATTTCTTCCAAATTGTAATTTTTACTCCTTCGTTTAGGCTGCTAAGGATTTGCAAATATCTATTAAGTGAATCAGAATCATAGCAGAGTCTGCGTATTTCTACCGCCACGCTAAGTTTTAAATGCTCGGGGCCCAATTCCTGCGCATCTAGCGAAAGCGTAAAATCTTCATTATCAATTAAACTGGGCGCTTCAATTTTATAGCGGTAATTTTCTGGCAAACCCTTCAGACCGCAATTCCACTGGGCCTTTACTAAATAAGGTAAGCAGTTTACCCTTACGGGAGATGTGTCAGTAGATGATAGAATCTCATGAATGGGAATGGTAAAAGTTATCGAATCGGTTTTTAGAGCATTGCGGTAATTCTTCAACTTGGTGATGCTATCGCCTTGCCAATGTCGGGCTGGAAGTTGATTATGGACATCCACCAGTAAGTTGTTGAGGGAATCGGACAAGAGATAATCTTGCAAAAGCTTAGAGCGGAAAACGCCATCCCAAATTATTTCGTTCTGGACGCGATAAAAGCTAAAAGACTCATTAAAATTGATTTCTGTATTACGAATAAAATTAGGGGCGGCCTCCTTATTAAAAATTAAGGTATCAATAGACATGGAAAAACTGTCTAGTGGATTAAATAGCAGGACTTGCCCCTCACGCAAAGGGCTAGGGATTTCATTCAATTGCGCGAAGTCCCCTAGCATAGGGCCTGCAAAAATGTATTGCCAATTCGGATTACCCGGCAGTTGGTACGCCAAGGCGCGGGCCTGAAACTGCCATGGAGAAATATAATCACTTTGTATTGCGCCACTAGCGGCAGATTTTACCAAAGCTAGGCGATAGGGAATTTCAAAATGTTTGAAAAGCGCCTGATAAAAGGAATAAATTAAACCATATTCGGTAAAAACCTTCGGCTCTTCGGGTATGGACTGAAGGTGATCTCTTATCGCCTTTTCTTGCAAGGAATGCATCTGCTGTAAAGCGAACGAAAACGTATAAGAGCTATCTCTTTTAATCTGGCTTACAAAATTTTCTAACTGCAACCAACGATCGGCATATTCGCGACTTAAACGCCAATTGCCTTGGGCATAAACTTCATTGCTGACTATTTGCTCATTGCGATCGCGGTAATAGCGCAGAGGCTGTTGCCAAGGACCATAAAATTGCTGCCAACCGAGCTGCTCACTTAGGGAGTTTCGATACACGCTGTAGTCGCGCACAGCCCCTTCGTAAAAAATATGACTCAGCAGATCGGGCCAATTATCGGTTTCCTCGCGATCGTAATAATAAATCTGATCTTGCCAATCGAGCCAAACAAAAGGCTGCGAAATTGCACGCGTGTCAATACCCTGCAGCAGGCCATCCGCTGGCACACTATCTACTTTAAAAGAATAAATAATATTATCCCATTCTCGTTTTTCCTGTTGCTCTACGGCAGATGAGGCCTTGTAGCGCAAAGGGCTTTCAGAAATAATAATGAGCTCGTGCAAAGATTCTTCAATGGGCATATCGTCACTAAAAAACAGCTGATAAGGCAAAGGCACCCCGTTACAAGAAACAATGAGTTCTACTATGCATTCGGGTTCTAAAAAATCGAAAGCCAAATAAAAGCTATCGCTGTGCAAAGAGGCATTAATGAGATGTGCGGGGATTTGCGAGTTGATGCTGCTAGATCTCGCCTCGTAGATTAACAAGTTATTTTTCCAGATTCGGTAATCGACATCTAGGAGACGCTCACGTGGTGGAATTCTGATTTTAATCCGCCGATTTTGCGCGATAGATTCCGCGTTAGGGTATTGAAATTGATAGTATTTTTGATAGAGTTCGCCGCTAAATCCGCTGTTGGAAGAAAAATATTTGCGGCTCACCACTCTTTTAACGGCGGTAAAGTGGGTAATTCCATAATTATAGACAGGGCGCGGAAAGCTTTCCCAGTTCTTTTCCCAATACTCAGCCTTTACGCTTTGCGCCTGAATATCAAAGAATAAGGAGCTATAAACAAGACAAATAAAAAGGATCTGGAGGCAGGTTTTTCCTTTCATGTTGTGAAAATACAAGAAAAACTACAAAAGCTTGTGCACTTTGATAAATGCTTATATATTTGCCGCCCACATCGCGGGGTGGAGCAGTTGGTAGCTCGTTGGGCTCATAACCCAAAGGTCGTAGGTTCGAGTCCTGCCCCCGCTACTAAGAAAAGTCTCGAAGCATCAGCTTCGGGACTTTTTTCATTTACAGGCAAGGCGAAGCCTCACGAATATTGAAAATTATTCCCCTTCACATTTTACCCGTTGGGCTCTTATCCGCCAGAGGCGGACGTAGGTTCGAGTCCTGCCCCCGATACTAAGAAAAGTCTCGAAGCATCAGCTTCTGGACTTTTTTCATTTACAGGCAGGGCGAAGCCTCACGAATATTGAAAATTATTCCCCTTCACATTTTACCCGTTGGGCTCTTATCCGCCAGAGGCGGACGTAGGTTCGAGTCCTGCCCCCGCTACTAAGAAAAGTCTCGAAGCATCAGCTTCGGGTATTTTTCATTTACAAGCTTAGCCTGCCGAAAATGAAGCTTTAAAAAGCTTTAACTTGCAGAGTTTAGCAAAAACACTAAAGGCATGTTCGTTACTTATGTACTATACTCTCATAAATACGACCAGCTCTATATTGGTTTCACGAGTGACCTACTAAGTAGATTTCGCTCTCATCAAAATCTGGCAAACAAAGGCTTTACAATTAGATATCGACCCTGGATTGTAATTGAAGTGCGTTTCCATGATCAAAAATCGCAAGCCTTGAAAGATGAAAAATACTTGAAATCTGGAGTTGGTAGAAATTTTATCAGATCCAAAATTCTCCCTTTCTACATGTAATCGTTGGGGCCTTATCCGCCAGAGGCGGACGTAGGTTCGAGTCCTGCCCCCGCTACTAAGAAAAGTCTCGAAGCATCAGCTTCGGGACTTTTTTCATTTACAGGCAAGGCGAAGCTTCTTTAGCTTATGAGTTTAAGTCTTCCCTTCTGCCTTTGAGCGAAATCTAGTTAATATCGCATTAACTCTTTGCCTTTAGGTCTAAATTGCTAAGTTTGATAGAAATCCGAACTAATGCTCAAACCTTTCCTTACCGTCGGCCTTTCTCTTTTATTTTTAGCTTCCCATGCGCAAAACACTTTGCGATTTGAGCAACTAGCCCCTAAAGGCTTGCCCTTCCACCCAACGGATATCCATGTCTTCCCTGACCAGTCAGCAATAATTAATGTTAATGGTCCCTATTTCTACCGCTTCCCCCTCTTTAACGATTCTACCCTACAGAATTTCGGCTACTCCTTAGTTCAGACCGACAGTAATGTAACCGGCGCAAGAATTGAAGTCCTTTCGAATCGCATCTTTACAAAAGGTAAATACATCACCCGCGATGGTGGCAACACATGGAGCATAATTAAAAGTATCGACTTCCAAAATTTCTGGTTCTTGAAACCTGATTTCTGGATATTTCAAAATACCCAAGGGAATATTTTCACCTCTCGTGATTCTGGAGCAGTTTGGCAGAACGATAATGAAAAATATACTTATGCTTTAGGGGACGAAGATTACCTTACAATTATTCGCAAGTCGGATAGTGTCGTTTTTCACCTATACCAAGATACTTTGTTAGAGAAAGTTAAATGGACCGAACGCTATCCTAGCAAAGGTCTTCCTCTTTATTATTATCAAGTTGATAGCTTACATTACCTCTTCGAAGTAGACTTGCAGCTTTATCGTTATGAGCTAGACTTAGACACCACTTTTGAGGTAAACGACATCTCCACTCGCAACCGACCTTTCATTAATATTTATACACCAGGCGATCAATTTATTCGAGAAGACAATCTCTCTTATGTTTTTCTTTTCGCCGACACCACTATGCAGTGGATTAACCGTAATAAAGTTTACAACGCTGGTTCCTTCGAATATTCTGATGGCAGAATGTGGTATAATAGTTACATTCCTTTCCACCCCTTCTCACTTGGAAACATTGCCTACTACCGACCTTTAAACAACGAGAAAGCAATTTGGGGCGATCGCGATGGCTTTGTCAATCTAATAGCCAACACCAGTGTTGACAGTCTCTTCTACGCAGATAACCGCTATATTAACAGTAAAGGACAAACAGTTGGAGCTCTCCATAATCAATCCATTGAACCCATTAACCAAATGCAATACGGTTTAGGAATTGGGTTTAATAGCCAAAAATTTTACGAAAGTAGAAATGATGGCCAAAGCTGGGAGGAATACCAGAGTACCGCTTTAGGCGTGCCAACACAGTTTAGCCTTAGATATTACAACCGGGCCCAGGATACTACTTGTAAAATTGAGATTCACTTGCGTAATCTTGATCCTCGCGTAGAAGCAAAAATCAATTTTGATGATGGCACAAATAAGCAATTACGAAATCTCTTTTCCAATGGAAACATAGGTGAATACCTAAAGTTTCCCAATGATATCGGCTTTAAAAATTGCGATACTGGCTCTGTAATTATTGATAATCGACTGTACCGCACTAATGATGGAGGCATCACTTTCGACACGCCCTATACCGGGGTCGAGTTTTACAATTTTAAGCGCATTGATAGTGTCTTTTACCTAAGCTCCGACTCAGGGGTTTTTAAGTCTAGCAATTACTACGACTGGCAGCTCTTGGGTGGTCCATTATTTAAAGAACGTTTAGATTACATATTCAATGATTCTGTTTATTTCAGCGTCCAAAACCAAAGCCTAGTAAGCTATAGCCTCGACTCTGGAAATAGCGTCGGTACCTTAAACCTACAAAGTCTGAAACTAAACGGCGCTGCTGGTGTAGGTGACTCGGCTTTATTAGTAAACTCGCAGGGCGGTGGACTCTATAAAATTTACCTTCCCTGGGCAGCCGGACCAATTACCATCGACGAAAGAACCCTGCAATTACCAAGCATCTCTGTTTTCCCCAACCCCAACCGGAGTGGTATTCTAATGATTGATGCGGAAATTGATTTTAGCAATTATAGCCTGTATAACTTGAAAGGACATAAAATCGCTCAAGGGCAGCTAAGCAAAGGCCAAAAAAAACTCCAAATAATCAAACCTCAGGCAGGTATGCATTATTTAGAGCTTAATACGGATAAAGGATTTCAATTCCTCACTAAAATTATATTTGAATAATCCTTAGATCTATAGATATGACTTTTCTCTTTCTTGAATATAGGTTTCTGCAATGCATTCCTAGGAGCTGTGAATAACCTCAAAACAGATCAAAAGACTTTTCATGCTGTAGTAGTCTGCGAAAAGTGATTTGCTCTAAACTTTCAAGAAACATTGTTCGTATTTGGCCTACATTACTATGAAGAGGACACGGAGATTCAGCACTGCATTCTTTCAAACTTAAGATACAATTACTATACTTATCAGGCCCCTCAAGGATATGCGCAATCTGCAGTAAATTAATTTCTAAGCCCTCTTCACGAAAGTAAAAGCCACCATTTGGCCCTTTTACAGATTGCAGCACATTACCGCGGACTAGAGCCTGTAAAATCTTAGCTATATAAGGCCTAGGCACAAGGGTAGAATCACTTATCTCCTTTAATGTAATTCTTTCCGTTTCCGAACTATTTTGCGCAATATAAATTAAAGCCTTTATCGCATAGGCCAGTGAGTTTGATAGCATGGGCCAAATTTATAAAAAGATAAAAAGATAAAAAGGTCTTTAAATATGATATTTATCATATTTAACCTTTTTGATCGACAGTACTTTAGCATCATAATTTAACACCATGAAAAAAATCAGCATCATTTTAACTTTAATTTTCAGCGTCCTTATTTTTCAAAATTGTGGAGGCAGTGAAGAACCAACCAAATCTGAAAAAATATCGCCAAGGCCTGCGGCAGCCGCAGAATCAGAACCCGAAAGTGTTGTACCTGCGTCTGAAAGAATTACCCTAGACGATAAAGGAGTAGGCTCCATTACTAATTTGGTGTTATCTGAAATAATCGATGACGAAATGGTAAGCCGAGGTGAAGCCTTGTTTAGAACCAACTGTTCTGCTTGTCATAAAGTAGACAAACGATTTATCGGTCCTTCCCCAAAAGGCATAATGAAACGTAGGAGCCCAGAATGGATTATGAACATGATTTTAGACCCGCAAAAAATGGTTGAGGAAGATCGCTGTGCAAAGGACCTACTGATAGAGTTTAATGGAGCAGCGATGGCCAATCAAAATATGACTGAGGATCAGGCTCGAGACATTCTTGAGTTTTTTAGAACTTTATAATGAACACGACAACCAAAATCAATATCATGCAAAAAAGAGCAATTTTATATGCATCAATAATAGCTGCATTTTTAACCAGCGCTTGTCAACCTCCGGCAAGCAGTGAGACACAGGCCTCAGAAGCCGCCAAAGAAGAAAACATCGATAAAACATCGGGACAAGCCTTTGTGGAAGATGAAGTATCCAATCCGAATATCCTGCAAATAGCAGTGGGCTCGGCAGACCATAGCACCTTGGTAGCCGCAGTACAAGCGGCAGACCTAGAAAACGCATTGGTAAATGCAGGACCACTGATGGTTTTTGCACCCGTTAATGAGGCCTTCGATGCTTTACCAGAAGGAACGGTAGAAAGTCTGCTAAAACCTGAGAACAAGGATGATTTAGCGAATATTCTTAAGTACCACGTTACCCCGGGTAATTATTCCAAAGAGTTTTTAAAGAAGTTTAAAAAGCTTGGACAGGCGAATGATCAATCGGTAGCAGTTGAGGTGAAAGGGGATGATGTTTATGTAGGTGGTGCCAAAATCATAGCCACCATAAAAGCAAGTAATGGAATCATCCATGTTGTGGATGCCGTAATGCTTCCTTCAAATAATTAATACAAGCAAAAATAAAAATCATGAAATCAACTAGAATATTTATCGGGGCGGCCATTATGCTGTCTTTCCTCTTCGCCTCATGCGGCAATCAGGGTACTAATGAAAGCAGCAAAAGCAAAGGCGCCTTAGTGAGCAGCGCAGCCGAGAAGGTTTATGTGGCGCCTGGTGAAAGAGATGAGCAATATGCATTCTTATCCGGTGGCTATAGCGGCAACCTTACAGTGTATGGCTTACCATCTGGACGTTTATTCAAGGAAATTCCCGTTTTTTCACAATTCCCTACCTCTGGTTATGGTTATTCTGAAGAAACCAAACCGATGTTAAATACCTCTTTTGGCTTTGTGCCTTGGGATGATTTACATCACCCGGATATTTCTCAAACAAAAGGCGAGTTGGACGGTAGATGGATTTTCGTCAATGGTAACAATACCCCTCGTATTGCCCGCATCAGCTTAAGCACCTTTGAAACTGAAGAAATTATGGAAATCCCCAATAGTGCGGGTAACCACAGCTCTTCTTTCATTACCGAGAATACAGAATATGTTGTTGCAGGAACCCGATTCTCTGTACCAGTTCCTCAGCGTGATATGCCCATTAGTGAGTATAAAAGCAACTTTAAAGGTGCCTTAACCTTTATAGAAGTGGAGCCAGAACACGGTCACTTAGACATCAAATTTCAATTGTTGATGCCAGGTTTTAACTACGACTTATCTCATCCTGGACGCGATAAATCCCATGGATGGTTTTTCTTCTCAACTTATAATACCGAAGAAGCCAATACTCTTTTAGAGGTGAATGCCTCTCAAAATGATAAGGACTTTATTGCCGCTATCAATTGGAAGAAAATTGAGGAATACGTAAATAGTGGCGGCGGCACGAAGATGCCAGCTAATTATGCCCACAATGTGTATGATGAAGCGACCCATAGCGCTACATCAACCATGAAGAAAGAGGTTTTAGTGGTAAACCCTTCTGAAGTTCCAGGAGCAATATTCCTACTTCCAACTCCTAAATCACCTCATGGTTGTGATGTAGATCCTACCGGACAGTATATTATTGGTAGTGGTAAACTGTCTGCCGACCTTACCGTACACTCTTTCGATAAAATGCTTGATGCAATTGCCGGAGAGAAATTCGATGGAGAAGCTTATGGCATTCCAATTCTCAAATTTGAGGATGTAATGGCTGGTCAAGTGAAAAGTGGTGGCTTAGGACCATTGCATACGGAGTTTGATGGCAAGGGAAATGCCTATACAACTTTCTTTATCTCTTCTGAAGTAGTGAAGTGGAAATTAGGCACCTGGGAGGTAATCGACCGTCAGCCAACCTTTTACTCTGTAGGTCACCTTATGATTCCTGGAGGAAACTCTAGAAAACCGCATGGTAAATACCTAGTAGCGATGAACAAGATTACTAAGGACCGCTACTTGCCTACAGGTCCAGAGATGGAACACTCTGCGCAGATTTACGATATCACTGGTGAGAAAATGGAATTACTTTATGATTTTCCTACCCATGGAGAGCCGCATTATGCCGCCGGCTGTGATGCTGATCTTATAGTGCAAAACTCTAAAAAGATTTATCGCTTAGATGAGAATAAACATCCATATGCCATTAATAGTCCTGCGGAAGCTAAGGTAGTGCGCGAAGGCAAGGAAGTGCATATTTATATGTCAACCATACGCAGTCACTTTACCCCGGATAATATTGAAGGTGTGAAAGTTGGTGATAAGGTTTACTTCCACATTACTAATCACGAGCAAGATTTTGATGTACCTCATGGCTTCTCTATAATTGGTGCCGGTACCTCCGAAATCCTAGTGATGCCTGGTCAAACAAAAACTTCCCTTTGGGAGCCCGAGAAAGTTGGGGTGTGGCCATTCTATTGCACCGACTTCTGTTCTGCGCTTCACCAAGAAATGCAAGGCTATGTTCGGGTGTCTCCAGCAAGTTCCGATTTGGAAATCAGCTGGTCTTTAGGAGATTAAATTTCTAGATAGATGTGCTTTAAATTTTGACAACAAGATTTAAAGCACATCATTTCCCCCAAAAAGAATGATGCTATGAAAACGGCTAGTGTTTCAATGTTGCTTGGATCTGTATTGATTCTTGGCCTCTTCGTTTTTCCAATGTGGAACATTCGATTGGGAGCCCCGCAATATCCCGAACCTCTTGGAATTGATATTTACATCAATGGCTTAAAAGGGGAGGCAGAATTTGACATTCAGAATATTGATGGTTTGAACCACTATATCGGAATGAAAATTTTACCCAAACCCGAAGACATGTGGGAGTTTACCGTATTCCCAATGGTAATTATGGGAATGTCTATCCTCGGGGTGCTTATCGCGATGGTGTCTTTACTCAAGCGAATATCACCGAATTGGTTCTTGTTTTGGTTCATTTTGATGTCGATTTTAGGCGCCTTAGGCCTTTACGACTTTAATCAATGGTTAATCGAGTATGGAACCGATTTAGATCCCAATGCCATTATGAAATTGGTAAACCCCGATGGTACGCCAATGCAGTATAATCCACCCTTAATAGGACATAAAAAACTGCTGAACTTCGATGCTTATTCCTATCCTAGACTAGGAGGTATCATGTTATTTGTTGGTATGTTTTTCACCCTTCTGGCCTTTTGGCTGGGAAAGCGAAGTCTTAAAACAAATCTATAAACTGATTTTGTTTAGGAATCAAAACATTAAGCTTTGATTTAATTCCGAATAGGGATTTGGTTGTAGGAGAGTCGTCTTCATCCACGGCTCTCCTTAACCCAAAAAAAATCTAAACGAAGCATGACTTTTATCAGACTCCATTTCCGTTGAGCATTCTATTTTAGAGCAATCCCTTAGCTAACATTTTTTGGCTAGTATCATACAGAGGAAATTCAAACCAAATTGCATCTTAAAACATCATGACCAATCAGAATTATTTCTTTTTAGCTAAATGGAAATCCAAATTTGTATTGCTGATACTGGCCTTTATTAGTATTTCGGCATGCAAGGTGGATCAAGAAGCCATCAATTATGGTCACGATCAATGCCATTATTGCCACATGACTATCGTCGATAAAATTCACGGAGCCGAAATTGTAAACGACAAAGGCAAGGTTTTTAAATTCGATGCGGTGGAGTGCATGATCAATGCTTTGCTTGACTTTGAAAGTGGGGAACCCCAGCTTCAGTTGGTTAATCATTATGATAAAGCGACCGAACTCATTCCAGCCGCCGAAGCACATTATTTAATCAGTGAACAACTTCCTAGTCCCATGGGCGCCTTTTTAACCGCTTTTCCAAATCACGAAAGTGCCCTAAAGGCCAAAGGTGAATTGGGTGGGCAATTGTACGACTGGCCTCAGTTAAAGGATCATTTAAAGACTAGTGATGCCAAGCCTTAAAAGATATATCAGCCTTGGTCTTTTTGGCTTAAGCCTCCTGTGTTTCAATTTATCGGCTAAAACCATTAAGGTTTGTCCTGGCTGTAAGTACGCTAAAATTGGCACTGCCGTAGATGCTGCAGATCCCTTTGATACGGTTCTCGTTGCTAAAGGAGAATACTTGGAGCATGGCATAAAAATCACCAAACCGCTTTGTTTGATAGGGGAGAATTACCCAAAAGTCAATGGCGAATTCAAAGGTGAAATCATTACCATCTTCGCGGATAGTGTTACCGTAGATGGACTATTCTTGGTGAATGTAGGTACCAGCTATACCGTAGATTATGCCGCCTTGCGTTTAGTGCGCTGTAAGTATTTCGACATAAAGAATTTAGTACTAGAGCGCTTATTCTTTGGTATTTATCTTGAAAAAGCCAATCACGGTAGAATTTTTCACAACAAAATTATCGGCAATGCCAAGGATGAATACAATTCAGGAAATGGCATCCACCTCTGGTATTCTCATAACATCGTGGTGGAGCGAAATATCGTTCAAAAAGTAAGAGATGGTATTTACCTGGAATTCTCAGATAGTGTGAGCATCAGTAACAATCACTCTCGTGAAAACCTGCGTTATGGCTTGCATTTTATGTTCTCTAATAATGACAGTTACACCAATAATATTTTTGACAATAATGGAGCTGGGGTGGCAGTGATGTTTTCCAAATTCATTGTAATGACCAATAATGTCTTCAAGAATAACTGGGGCTCAACTTCATATGGCTTATTGCTTAAAGAGATTTATGATGCCGAAATAAGCAACAATCGATTTATAAAGAATACGACAGGAATTAATATTGAAGGCTCCAATCGGATTAATTATACCGGCAATCATTTCGAATCGAATGGCTGGGCCATAAAAGTCCTAGGAGCCTGCTACGCCAATGTGTTTACCCAAAATAATTTCATTAATAATTCCTTCGATCTCTCTTACAATAGCAAGCTGAATGACAATCGATTTGAAGGGAATTACTGGAGTTCTTATTCCGGTTATGATCTAGATCGAGATGGAATTGGCGATGTTCCTTATCGCCCAGTAAAACTGTTTTCTTACATCGCCAACCGCACGCCAGAATCCATAGTCCTTTTACGAAGCTTATTTATGGACATTATTGATTTTTCAGAAAAGGTAAGTCCGGTTTTTACCCCCGATAAATTAGTGGATCCCTATCCAAGTATAAAAGCTATAAAATGATCGCAATTAAAGACCTCAATAAGACCTTTGGGAAAAACCATGTACTTTCTAATTTAAACCTAGAAATAGCTGAGAAGGGAGTATTCGCTATTTTAGGTCCCAATGGCTCGGGAAAATCTACCCTAATAAAATCCCTTTTAGGATTGTGCATTCCCGATAGTGGAGAAATTCAGTTTAAAGGAGAATCGGTACTCAAGAAACATCACTATCGCAACAATATTCAATACCTGCCTCAGATTGCAAAATTCCCGGGAAACCTAAAGGTTAAGGAGCTTATTGCGATGATTAAAGACTTGCGTAAAAGGGCTTCCCGTTATGAGGAGATCATTGAGAAATTTGGTTTGGAGGAATCCTTGAATAAGAAATTGCATGCCTTATCGGGTGGTACCCGGCAAAAGATAAACCTCCTACTTTGTTTCATGTTCGATGGGGACTTAATCATACTGGATGAACCTACTACAGGCTTAGATCCCAAAGCAACGGTTTATTTAAAGCAGCTAATACGAGAGGAAAAGAATAAAGGAAAAACCATCTTGATAACCAGCCACATTATGCAGTTTGTTGAAGAAATATCCGATGAGCTGGTTTATCTCTTAGAAGGCCATATTTATTTCCGCGGCACGCCAGAATCCCTAAAGCAAAAAGCGGAAACCAGTGATTTTGAAGAGGCCATCGCTTTCTTAACAGAACAAGACTAATTATGCTTAAGATTCTTAAATACAGCTTTATAGACTTAGCTCGCAGCCGCTGGACTTATGTTTACCTCTTATTTTATTTGACGCTGGGTTTTGTCTTACTTTTTCTCAATAATGACCTAGGAAAAGGCATTATAACCATTATGAATATCATCATCATCTTGGTTCCTTTAATCAGCACCATTTTTGGTGTGATGTACTATTATAATTCGGCAGAGTTTACCGAGCTTCTACTGGCCATGCCGATAAACCGACCACTTATTTTTATTGGACAATACTTAGGTGTGGCCATTTCACTTTCCATTAGTTTGGTACTGGGCCTAGGCATACCATTTCTAATTTATGGCCTCAGTCAAAGCGAAGCTATCTGGGACTTTAGCCTTCTCCTACTCATAGGATCTGCTTTGAGTTTTATTTTCACCGGATTAGCCTTTAACTTGGCCATGCGCAATGATAATAAAATTAAAGGCTTTAGCTACGCTATTCTGCTTTGGCTTTTCCTAGCGGTAATTTACGATGGCATTTTCCTTATGCTTCTAATTGTTATGGAAGACTACCCTTTAGATGTATTTGCCTTAATTGCTACCGCCGTAAATCCTATCGACTTATCTCGAATCTTAGTCTTATTAAAGTTGGATATTTCCGCTTTAATGGGCTATACCGGTGCCGTTTTTAAAAGCTTCGCGGGCACCTTACCCGGTATGTTGGTAGCGAGCGGAATGCTCTTCTTATGGACAGCCATTCCTATTCTTGGTATTTTTAGGAAAAGCCGTAGAAAGGATTTTTAAGATTCTCGTTTTTTCCTTAAACAATGAAGCCCTTGTGATTATTTCAACAAGGGCTTCATTATTACTAGGAATTAGGAAACCTTAAGCTTTAAACATGGTAAGAAGCATTTTAAACCTTCCTACAGCCGTTAAGGCATGGGCATCATTTGCCGGAATAATAAGCATCTGGCCCTCTTCAATATCCATTACTTCTTCCTTAATCCGTAGCGAAAGACGTCCTTCCAGAACATAAAGGTGTGCATCAAAAGGGGCAGTGTGCTCGCTCAGGGTCTGACCTTCATCGAAAGCAAAGAGGGTCGCAGATCCTCCTTTTCCCTTAGAGAGTATTTTACTTACAATGCCGTTTTCAGAATAGTCAATACCATCTTTAAGGGAAAAAGGGCTTGCCTGTGGAAATGAATTTTTCATTTGAGATTATTAGTAGTTTATCAATTTAAAAGCTATAATCTGATCTTTTTAAAGTCCACATTTTATGCCTAAGCTAATATTTCGACCCATAGCAGGGATGCCAGCCCAGCTTAAATGATCGCGGTAATAACTGTCGGCTAAATTGTTAATAGCAAGGCTCACGAGGCTTTTGGCTTTGTCAATCTTAAAGCGGTAGTTTGCCGCAAGGTCTATGAGGAAATAGGAAGGCGTATAGCGATCGCCATAATCAGAATTAAAATGATTTTGCTCGGCGGCATAGCGCAATTGGGACGCAAAATTCCATTGGCCATAACTATAGTTTAAACTAAAATCAGCCTGCAAAGGCGGAATGAGGGGTAAATCAGATTGAGGTCTAAAGCCTCGGATATACTCCAAAGTACTTTGGGCTTTCCAAGCATTAAGGATTTGATAAGATGCTCCCAACTCAAAACCATAGAAGGTAGCGATTCCAACATTTTCATAAGCACGAACGCCATTGGCGCCATAAGTCATGGCATCGAAATTCGTGTTTAATCCAAAAATATAATCACTGAATTGCTGAATGAAAGCCGTAGACGTGAGATTCATTTTTTGATGACTATAAACATATCCCATTTCACTGCTAATAAGCCCCTCGGCCTTAAGGTTGGCATTGCCTAAATAATCGAAACCATCATGGGCATTAAAGAGGTAAAAGCCATAAAGTTCGGAGCTAGTTGGTGCACGCTCACCGTAGCTCATAGCAAGCTTAAACTGATGCTTTTCATTGAGAAATCGACTGTAATTAAGGCTCACTTGCGGTAAATGATAGGTACGGGCATCTGTCATATTATAGCCCATGCCAATCCATTGATCTCGGCCAATTTTATCGGTAATCGAAGAACTTTCATAATCGAATCGAATATTGAGCATCAACTGATGCAGGCCAAAGTTGAAATGTCCACTGACTCCAGTTCCCAATCCATGTAGCCGCGCATCTGGCCAGGTGAGCATAAACATTGGTGGTTCTAGGCCATTGTCTGGGAACATGGTCATTTCAGCGCGACGGTAATTACTGAAATATTCCCCCGCCCATTCAATTTTATGCCTTCTAAATTCCCAGTTAAAAGCATTAAAACTCAATCCTGAAGTACGACTCCATCCGGGCATATCCATATGCATAAAAACATCTTCACGCTGGCTATCATCCATTTCATGGTAAATGTCGTTGTGATAAAGCTTTAGTTCATAATCTTTAAAGGGGCCAATGGCATGATAGCTTCTATAGGTAATGCCCCCAATTAAGCCTCTAGCTATACTTACATCCATTGGTAAGGAAGGATAGCCAACATCGGTAGCCAGGTCATAAATTAAATCTAAACTGATGAAGCGTTTGGGACTTAAACGGTAAATCGTGTTTAAAGACCAATTTTGCTTTTTATTTTGGGAGTATAAAATTTCTTGCCCTTTTCCATCGCGGTAATTCTCATTTTTAAACCATGTGCCATTAAGACGCCACGCAAATTTCTCACGACTATTTTCAAGGTAAAAGCTAGAGTTTAGTCCGCGAGTATTGGAAAGGTATTGCTGAGCTAATCCAAGTTTAAAGCTATCGGTTTTGCTAAGACAGGCCTCCTTAGTTTTTAAATTGAAGTTTCCAGCTAAGCCATTAGCGGCACAGGCGCTTTCGCAAGAAGAGCTTAGTTCCGCACTTTGTAAATTATTAGAAACTACATAGGATGTAGATGGATCCATTCGATCGGTACAAGCATTGTAAATCCGCATGCCGTTTACACGCACTTGAATGCGGCCATCTCTTTGCCCGCGAAAAACCAATTCTTGGGCAAAGCTACCGCGGGAAACTAAACTTACACCTTGTATTTGCTTTAATTGAACTTCTAGGGGCTGGAACTCTACTTTAGTTTTTAAGGCATCTTTGGACTCCCATGTATCTATAATTAATACCTCGTCAAGATTGTTATGGCGCAAATCCACGAAAGTGGTATCCTCTTGCGCAAAAAGTCCTGTTGCCCAGAAATATAGAAGAATAGTAAATACAGCTTTCATGCTTTGATGTTTAAGGAATTAGGATTGCTATATCCTACCTAGCTTTTAAAGTAGGCAGGAATATAGCAATTGAAAAGCGCTGTATTAGGGACTATTGAAAGGTGATATCAAAGTAGCCATCGGATTTCACCATTTGGCCAGAACTGTCTTTAAGCATAAAATGAACTTTCCAGTAGCCACTCATGGTAAAATTCACTTCTCCAACATAATGACCATTTTCCATGTGGATAGGGTTTACATTATTAGGTGAGCCATGACCCATGGTTGGCATTTCCGGGGTGATTTCAACACTTAGGTTTTTCACAGCGGGAAAGGCCATCATGGTTTCCCTTTCATAAATCATCAACTCAAAAGAATTAGCCCCAATCTCCGCATCCATCGGTGCTCTTAAGGCCACAAATATTTTGCTACTATCCAATTCAGATTCAAAGCTTATAAGCCTAGCTTCTGCTTTAGGAACCACATTGATGGGGAAAGTAAGAGTATCTCTAACTCCTTCATTATCTAATAGCACAGCTAAGGTCCAAGACCCCATTTGTCCACTGGGCATTATAAAAGTACAAGAGCCGCTAAAAGCGCCAAGACTTTCATTATAAGTTGGATTTTCAAAAGGGGCGCTATGCTTCATCATCCCCATGTCCATCATTGGTAGGAGTTGAATAGATACCGCTCTCAATTGATTATCGGTTCCCGGCTGAAACACCTGAACAGCGATTTCATTATAGCCCACATAAGCATCTTCACTTGCATAAAGTCGAACAGAAGCGTTGGCGGTGCTTTCTTCACCCAGGAGAACATATTCGGATAAAGGATTATTGCTATTTATTTGTTTATCGTCGTCTTCATCTTTGGAACAAGCAGACATGAGAAGTAGTAGGCCAGCAGCCATAGCTACTCGCAAATTGATTTTATTGAAAAACATTTATATCGTATTTAAAAATTAGAATAGAACTGAAACTAAGTAGGAGCGCCAATTTCCGGGGGATGTTCTATATCTCTACGATAGGGGTCTTGAATTTTAAAGGCATCCGCTACAGGGAAACCTTTTTTACTAAAGTCAACGGAAGGCCTTTGTTCTAAGTTACTGCTAGGCGCAAAAAATACGAGAGGACTTGCTACAAAATGCAAGCTTGCAGTTTTAGGAGCACTTTCACTTTTTAAATTTAGTTGTTTAAAGAAGAAGCAAGATCCCTCACAAAGGGAATTTGGGTTACTCTTTTCTTCACATAGTACAGCGGCATAATAGTCCCTATTAAGATTATAAACGGCAGTTACAGCACTATTAAATAGCTGCGAGAAAAATACCGCTAGGATTATGACTATATGTAAAAATGCTCTAAACATCTGAGATCAAAAGTAGAGCCAGCAGTGAATTGAAAATATGAGGAAAGTCAGTTTAGGAAAATAAAAGACAAAAAAGTCTTTTTATTATTTAAAGAAGGCATCGTACTTCCAAAGTTAGTGGTCAATTTACTTTTTTCAACCACCTTAAAACCCTGACCCGCTTGTTAGCGGATGCCGACGTATTCCCTTAGTTGAGATTTAGTATGCTAATTTATTGTACCACCAATATGAAGGTTGTTCGCTTCAATTTGCAGATCAAAAAAGTAAAGTCAGGTATGCATTATTTAGAGCTTAATACCAATAAAGGCTTTTGCTATCGCACAAAAATAATTTTCGAATAATTTAACTTATAAAAAACGTTTTTCCCTTTCCTGAATATACGTCTCCACAATAAACTCGATATTGTTATAAATCAAAGGCTTAGTAATAAATCCTTTCACTACATCAAATTCGTTGGCCCTTTGTTGATCCTCTTTGATTAAGGAATTACTCATTGCAAAAATGATGGTTTCCTTGTAGGCGAATCGCTCCATATACTCGGCTAAAAACTCAAAACCGTCCATTACTGGCATGTAAATATCGAGAAGTATTACCGCCGGAAAATCTTCCTCTGCGGTTTCTAACCTTTGCAATTCCTCTATACCCTCAGCCCCATCAGGGAAAAGCGAAACCTTCGCCCCAGAATAATTACGAGTAATGATATTTTTAAGAACAAAGCTGTTTACTTGATCATTATCAACGATCATTATATTCAATTCCGCATCTATCATATTTGCTTTGTTTTTGATGGCGAAATACCAAATTTATCTTTGTATGCCTTTCCAAAATAACTTAAGCTACGAAAGCCCAAAACATGCGACACTTCAAATATGCTAAGATCTTCGGTCTGCAACATATTCTTCGCTTTACTTAAACGGAAATCGTTAATGTACTGAATGGGAGTCATTCCAGTTAATCGCTTTACTTCACGCTCCAATTTAGGCGTAGAAAGATTCATCAGCTCAGCTATTTCGGGGATGCTAAATTTACGGAAGCGAAAGTGATTTACCAACAAAGCCTCCATGTGCGAAAGCACGGGGTCTTTCACGCCAAAGTCGTGATTAATAGGCGCCGAAATATCGTAGATGCGCTGCAATTGCTCGCGGGTTTTCAGCAAGTTATTTACGCGGGCTAAAAGGATATCGAATTTAAAGGGCTTCACAATATAATCGTCGGCTCCAAACTTATAGCCATCAATGCGACGCTCATCTTCCCCTAATGCGGTTAGCAAGATGATGGGGATATGCATGGTGCGATCGTTAGACTTTACACCCTCTGTTAGTTCATAACCATTCATCTTAGGCATCATAATGTCACTGATGATAATATCAGGTAAATTTAACCTACACTTCTCCAAACCTTCCAAGCCATTGGTGGCTTCATAAACCACAAAATAATCCTCAAAAAGAGCGGTCATAGAATTTAAGAGCTTCTCGTTATCTTCTACAATTAATAGTTTCTTTTGCATAATTTAAGATTTAGGGAGAGTTATAGTGAAGGTGCTTCCTTGCCCCTCTTCACTTTGAAGTTTTATTTTTCCTTTATGCAGGTTTACAAATTCTGAAACAATAGATAAGCCTACGCCGGTACCCGAAATGTTACCCACGTTAGATCCACGGTAAAAAGACTGAAAGATGCGGGTTTGATCTTCTTCAGGAATACCAATACCCTTATCCTCTACTAATATTTCCAACGCATCTGCCTGATAGCGTAAACGAACTTTCACATCAACAATTTCGTTGGAGAACTTAATGGAATTACCAATTAAATTGGTAAATACATAGCGCATTAACGAATAATCGGCCTGTATTTCAAAAGGCTCACCACCTTCGATAATTAATTCGAGCTTGTAATTATTTTCTTCGCCCTTATAGATATCCATGAGGTCGGTAATTAATTGCTTCACATCTACGGCAGTGGTATTAAAATTCCTCCTCCCCATAGTTAGGCGTTTCAGCTCTAGCATATCCATAATCATATCGTTTAAACGATCTACTTCTTCCTCCATCGTGGCTAAACCAACGGTAAGAAGTTTAGGACTTTGCTTTACTTTAAGCATTTCTATATTCGCCTGAATAATCGCCAAAGGGGTTTTAAACTCATGGCTAGCAATGGAGTAGAGATTCGTTTTAAACTTAGACAGCTCTTGCTCTTTCGACAAGGCCTGCATTAGATCATCGGTTAAATGAACACTTTCTGTAATATCTCTGGTGGTACTTAAGCTGCGGTAGTTCATACCAGGCTCTAGAATAGTATAAGTAGTTTCAAGCCAACGGAGTTTGCCTTTACCGTGCTTAATTTGATAGCGAATGCGTGTACCCGGCTGCTCAAAAAAGCGCATCAGCGTATTAAAGTCCATCTCGTTAATAAACTGCTCGCTTAAAAAGTCAGTTAATTTCTTGCCTAAAAGGTCCTCTGCCGGAAATCCTAAGATATCTTTTGAACTAGGCGTGGCAAAGCGAATGGAATTATCTCCATCATGCAAACACACCAAATCTGTGGTATGCATGGCAATGAGCTGAAACACGCTTATGGAAGAAAACATGACAGATTAATTAGATTAACAATAATACAGCAAAATTAGCTAAACAATGATAAACAAAGAGACCTAGACTAGCGAAAAATAAAAAAGCCTCCAAATATGGAGGCTTTCAAAATTAAACTGGAGCTAATTTCTACTAGTAGCGGTAGTATTCTGGCTTATATGGGCCTTCTACTTTCACACCAATATAAGAAGCTTGGTCTTCACTTAAAGTTTCTAATTCAACACCAATTTTCGCTAAGTGCAATTCAGCTACTTTTTCATCGAGGTGTTTGGGAAGCGTAAATACTTCGTTTGGATACTTCTCAGCATTTTTCCAAAGTTCGATTTGCGCTAAAACTTGATTGGTAAAGCTATTAGACATTACAAAACTTGGGTGGCCGGTTGCGCAACCTAAATTTACTAAACGCCCTTCTGCTAAAAGCAAGATATCGCTACCATTAATGGTATACTTATCTACCTGTGGCTTAATTTCCACGTGACTAGCGCCGTGATTAGATTTTAACCAAGCTACATCAATTTCATTATCAAAGTGGCCGATATTACAAACAATGGCCTTGTCCTTCATAATTTCGAAGTGACGACCTTTCACGATGTCTTTGTTTCCAGTAGCAGTAATAATGATATCTGCTTCAGGAATGGCGTTGTCCATTTTCTTAACTTCAAAACCATCCATTGCCGCTTGTAAAGCACAAATTGGATCAATTTCCGTAACGATTACTCTACAACCCGCTCCGCGTAAAGAGGCCGCAGTACCTTTACCTACATCACCATAACCAGCTACAACAGCCACTTTTCCTGCCATCATAATATCAGTCGCTCTGCGAATTGCATCAACAGCAGATTCGCGACAACCGTATTTATTATCAAACTTAGATTTCGTAACAGAATCGTTTACGTTAATGGCTGGCATGGGCAAAGTGCCGGCTTTCATGCGCTCGTATAAACGGTGCACACCAGTAGTAGTTTCTTCACTTAAACCTTTTACGCCGCCGGCTAATTCAGGATAAGTATCTAAAACCATATTGGTTAAATCGCCCCCATCATCTAAAATCATATTTAAAGGCTGACGATCTTCTCCGAAAAATAAAGTTTGTTCGATACACCAATCAAACTCTTCTTCGTTCATACCTTTCCAAGCATAAACAGGAATTCCTGCTGCTGCGATCGCCGCTGCCGCGTGATCTTGCGTAGAATATATATTACAAGACGACCAAGTTACGTCTGCTCCCAACTCTACTAGGGTTTCAATTAACACCGCTGTTTGAATGGTCATGTGTAAGCAGCCAGCAATACGCGAACCTTTTAAAGGCTTCTCCGCACCAAACTCCTCTCTCAAAGCCATTAAACCAGGCATTTCCGCCTCAGCTAATTCAATCTCTCTTCTACCCCAATCTGCTAAAGAAATATCTTTAACTTTGTATGGAGTGTAATTTCCTACCTTCGTACTCATATCTAAATTTAGGTGTTATAAATTTTCGGCAAAGATACCCTAAATCTCGGCAATAAAAAGCGTAACTCATTAAGATGGCTTTACATAGAATCTATAAATGGCAATATTTAGAAATAGCTCTATGGAAAATCGAGCTTAACGATCAGCTTGAAGTAGAAAATCTTCGGCTATCTCCCGCTGATAAAGAAAAGTGGCGAAAAATAAAACACCCTGGTAAGCAAGCTGAATTTCTATCTTCCCGCGCGGCCTTAAAATATCTCATAGAAGATATTGATGGCTTAAGCTTTACTAAAGAGGGAAAACCGAAAGTCGAAAACTTTCAAGGCGTTTCTTTAAGTCATTGCCACAATTACGCGGTAGCGGCCATTAGCCGAAATTTAGATATCGGAGCCGATGTAGAAAATTACCGCCCGCAATTCCCCAAAATCGCCCAACGCTTTTTAAGCGATCAAGAACTCAACTCACTAAGCAAGACAGAATCTTTACGACAATTAGCGGCTTTTTGGTGCGCCAAAGAAAGCCTAATAAAACTCACAGGCAATACTAAACTCGATCTGCGAAAAGACCTGCGCGTATCGCCCATCAACCTCAGCAATAGGCAAGTATGTCAAGGATTAATCCGAGAAAATCGGCAATTAATTGCCCATCCTGTTTTTATAAAATCAGAAGCCGATTTCTGCTTAGGATTTAGCTACAGAAAGCCGAATTTAAGCTAAATCCTAAAAGGATAATTTAGTAGGTTTGTAGCCCATGAATAGGAAGGCCATTTCACCTATAATTACCACTGCTAAAGCCCATTCAAAAAAGCTACTAGCCGTATTAATTGACCCTGACAAATTAGAGGAGCATGCTCTTATTAATTTAGTTCAGGAAGCCAATGCTGCAGCTGCTGATTTGATTTTTATCGGCGGCAGCCTTATCACTGGCACCAGCTTAGATACCTGTATCGAAACAGTAAAAAAGCACAGTGAAATTCCAGTAATCCTATTCCCAGGCAGTATTATGCAGGTTTCGCCCAAGGCAGATGCGATCTTATACATGAGTTTAATTTCTGGTCGCAACCCCGATCTTTTAATTGGTAATCAGGTTATTTCTGCGCCTTACATCAAACAAATTAATCTCGAAACACTTTCTACCGGCTATATGTTAGTTGACTGTGGGCAAAGTACCACCGCAATTTACATGAGTGGCAGCGCTCCTCTACCCTACAACAAACCTGAAATTGCAGCTTGCACAGCTTTGGCAGGCGATATGCTTGGCTTAAGTCAGTTTTATTTAGATGGAGGCAGCGGAGCAGACAAAACCGTAAATCCAGAAATAATTAAAGCGGTGCGTGCCGCAGTAGATAAACCGATTATTGTTGGCGGTGGAATTCGTAATGCCGCCCAAGCTAAATTAATCTGTGAGGCTGGAGCCGATGTAATTGTAATAGGTAATGTTACTGAAGAAAATCCGGCTATTATTAAAGAAATAGCCGCCACCATACATAGCTTTTAAATGAATATTAGTGTTGAAATCTCCATGCACCCTCTTTCCGAAAATTATCTAGAAAGAGTAGATGCTTTTATTAAGAGCTTGCAAAATTACCCTCAAATTAAAATGACGGTAAGTCCGCTCAGCACGCAAATATTCGGCGATTCCTCCCTGATTTTTTCGGCACTAGAAAAAGAAATTACCCACGCTTTCAGCGCAGGTCAGGCGCCTTTTGTTTTAAAGGTTTTGAAAGATGACCTTTCCGATATGGACTTATCCGCTTATTAATGCGGAACTACCTAAAGCAGATTGAATGGTTCGCCGTTATTAGCAGCATTGCTTATACGGTATTACTAACGTATCAGATCATTTGGTGTTGGCTTTTTGCAATTCTTGCGGCTATTGCCTTCATCTATCTCTGCTATGTAAAAAAAATATACGCCGAATTCGTCTTACAAATCTTTTACCTTCTAATGGCTCTTTATGGCTACTTCAACTGGGATATCAGCCTTTTTGACGATTTGCAAAGCCTTGGATGGGAACTAAACCTTGGCTTGGTATCCATCGGTTTTTTACTTAGTATCGCATCAGGCTATAGCCTAAAAAAATACAGCGATGCTGAAATACCTTGGCTGGATAGTTTCACTACGATTTTCAGCATAATAGCCACCGCTTTAATGGTTAGTTTATTACCCGAAAATTGGTTGTATTGGATCGTAATCGACACGGTTTCCATTTACCTTTACATGCAGCGAGGATTGAAGCTTACCGCTATTTTATTTGTTGTTTATACATTTTTAGCCATTAACGGCTATCTAACTTGGATTTAATGAAAATTGTAGTAACAGGCGCTGAATGCAGCGGAAAATCGCAGCTTTGCGCTGAACTAGCAGAAATTACCCACAGCCGTTGGGTACCCGAATATGCACGGCAATACTTAGAAAAAAACGGACCTGATTACAACTATCAAGATTTTATGAAGATCCTCGATGGCCATCGTCGTCGCCAAGCAGAAGCGCTTCATATTAACGCGGAATTGGTTTTTCTAGACACGGATCTCATTAACTTTCAAGTATGGGCCGAACGTAAATTCGATAAAATTCCACCTGCCCTTTTAAGTTTAAAAGAATCTACCGAAGGGAAAATCTACTTTGTTTGTTACCCCGATTTAGAATGGGAAGATGATCCTTTGCGTGAAAATCGCGATTTTCAAATGGAGATTTACCAAAGGCACCTAGACCTAATTAAAGAATTTAAAAGACCTTTCGCTATTATAAGAGGTCAAGGGAAAGATCGCCTGCGCAAAGCTTTGGATGCCCTGCAAGAATTTCAAGAGAAAGAAGAGGATTAGGGTGTGGTATTTAGTACTAAGTACTTAGTATTGAGTAGTTAGTAATTAGTAGTTAGTACCTTGCAGTAATAAAAAAGCGCTAAGTCTTAAATAAGACTAGCGCTTTTCTTTTCTCCACTCTTTTAAAAATCTATTGCTTTAAGGCAAGTACCTATTTGTATATAGCTGCTGTAGCTGCTTATCCGACAACTCCAACAAACCTTGCTCTCGCATCCAATTCGCGTAGTTCTGCCATTTAGCTTCCTGCATCACTCCCCAGGTTTTACCGCTCATAAAATGCGGATGAACATCACCCATGGCAGCCTGTACAAATAAGGAATCATGCCAGTTTTCATGATCCTGACTCGCTCGAATTTTAGCCAGCGATTCCATCGGGTTGCTAGACACTTCTGCATAAGCACGCGCGAAAACTTTTAGCAAACGGCGACAGCGATCGGCTGCAGTAGAATCCATGTTTGTAGGCGCCATTATTACCGACGAATATCCATAGGGAACGCCATAGTCATTGGGAATAAAACTCACTAAGTCTATGCCTTCTGCCTTAGCCATAGCCGCTTCCCAGTGCAAAAACACCCAAGCCACTTGCCCCGAATCTTGTTTAAAAGCATCCCAAACTTGCAATCTACCAGGCTGCTTTATCTGATAAGCAGGCTCGCCGCCATCATTGCGAATCATGCTATTAAGAATCTCATGCTCCAAGGGGGTGTGATAACCTAAGTAAATCGCATCTTTAATTTCCGCAGGACTTTTTACCTGCGCATCTGCCTTGAGCACAAAAGCGCTGCGGTCGGCTTGTAAGATTGTGGCAACCGCCTGCGCTCTAACCTGATTACTATCTGCTGCAAAAGCAAAAAGATGCTCGGATGGACCCACTGCGAAATCTACCTCTCCATCTAAAAGTCGAAAAATTGGCTTCTTCGTATAATTGTCAATTTCGGGGCTATCCCACTTTAGGTAAATACCTTCCTCCTCAAACCATTCGGCTTGCTCGGCTAATAAAATGCCCGCATGTAAAACATTGGGAGTCCAGTCTAAAGCTAGCCGTATCGTATCAAGGACGGTGCTTGGATTTAAGCTTTCTTCCACTACGGTAGATGCGTTCTTATTCTGCTGACAAGCAATTAATGCCATTAGCGCCAGTACAAATGCATACTTTTTCATAATCTTCTAAAAAACCAATCTTAAAGTAGCATAGGCGTGCAAGGGGGCCTGAACGAAATAAGCGGGACCACCATTAAAATCGGGCGCACCGTAAGTATAATAAAGTTCATTTGTTAGGTTATTCACCTGTACGCTTAAAGTATGTTTTTGGTGAAAATTCCAATTGGCATTTAGGTTCAGCACTAAAGAAGACGGCACCACTAAATCGTCATTATTAGTAAGTTCCATAAACTGTTCACCCAAATAACGCGCCCCAATACCGAAGCTAAAGCTTTTGATGGGTTTATAATTTAGGTCGAGTTGACCATTGACCTGAGGACTTAAAATTGGAGTAATGTTTTCGAATGTTTCATTCGAACCCGCTGGCTGATAGCTACTAATCTGCGCCTGAAGCAAACTAATTTGTCCAGTCAAATTAAGTCGATTAGGGCTTTGAGAAAAAGTATTACCCATATCCCAATTACCATTAAGCTCAATTCCTTGGCGGGTACTGGCTTGTTGATTGAGAAAAACTTGCACAAAACCCTCGGGAATATACTCGCCAATGGGCGCAATTTCGTTTTCAAACTGCATGTAAAAGAGGTTTAACTCTAAGGCTACACTTTCAGTATTCCAGCGCGTCCCTACTTCAATATCGTTTACATACTCCGCTTGAATGGAATTAACATCCCTTGCCAAAGCAATATTGGAGGCATTCACCGCCGTAGCACCTAATACGTCGAAACGGGTAGGCTCGCGACCGCTGCGCCCGAAAGAAGCATATAACTGCCAGTTCCTATTCACTTGGTAGCTAATTCCCAGTTTTGGATTTAAGAAAGTATAATTGCGCGTAGGAATAGCGGGAGTTTCGCCCAAAAAGTTTTGATCAGCTCCTAAATTTAAAGCCAACTGACGCAATTGTACGTCGGCATAGATTTTTAGGTTTTCGCTGCCGCTAGACCCGATACTAAAGGCCTTTTCCCATTTAGCAAAGAGGGCAATTTCATCTTTAGAACTTTCGTCTTCATAATAGGGAGCGTTGCGATTCGGAATTATGTATTCTAAATTACGACGGCTAAAAGTATAGGCGTGCAAACCAATACTAAAGTCACCCGCCACTTCTGTTTTGTTATTGTAATTAGACATAAAACCCGTGTGAGTATTGAAGAGCGGATAATTGATCTGCTCGAAGCCTCCCAAAGAATCGGTAGCATAACCAAAGGGAAAGTCACCGCCTGCTCCACCATAATACACGGTTGAAACGAGGCTGCTTTTTGCGCCGATGCGATAAGTATGCTGCAGTTGAAAAAGATACTGACCGAAATTATCGATGTCGTTTTCCGAAACCAAATTAGTGCGCGGATCTTGTTCAATCAAGGCTAAAGGAACAGGAGTGTAGCCCAAACCATTCTGGCTTTGACCCGCAAATCCCGTAAACTTAAAGGCATGCTTCTCCCCATAATAAGCACCGGAGAAAAACAATGAATTGGCGGCGGTACTGGTATTGTAGCGGTAGCCATCACTTTGAATTCTACTCATACGCGCATAAAATGCGGTGCGGTTTTCTTGCAAGCCCGTGCTTACTTCCGCACTCGCCCTTAAGGTATTAAAGGAGCCACCCGTAAATTGCACTTCTGCGGAAGGCTTGGCGTTGGCTAGTGAAATAGACTCAAAATTAATAGAGCCGGCATAGGAGGAAACGCCATTACTACTCGTGCCCACTCCGCGCTGAATTTGTACCGATTCGATGCTATTCCCAAAATCTATAAAATTGGAAAAAAACACCCCTTGATCGATCATATCATTAAGAGGCACCCCATTTAGGGTAATGTTAATGCGGGTTTGATCCATTCCGCGCAAGCGCATTTGCCCATAATTGCTAAGGCCCGTACCCGATTCAGAATAAGAGACCAGCGAAGGACTTAACTTTTCTAAAAGAAAGGCCCCATCCTGACCAAAAAATTGTTTTTCGATTTCTTTGCGATTAACTGTAACCTGCGCCACGGGGGCATTTTTGGCCGCACGTACGGCAGAGATGGTTACTTCCTCTAACTGTTCTACGCGCAAGCTATCCTCGGCGTTTTGAGCTTTAGTGACTTGGGAGCTCAATCCCAATACTGCTAGAACTAGTAGTCGTCTTTTCATAAAACTAAATTATGAAAGGAAAACCGGGGTATGTTCCTAAATTATTATTAATTAAATTTCTTGGATGCCTTTAACATCCTTTCCCTACGCCAGCATTATCTGGATCAGGTGCTTACCGCTAGAAGCGATAATGGGTATAATCTCAGCCCACAATTAAATGCGAGCACCCCGTGAGAAGCGGCAAAGGTATATTATTTCTTAATTCAGCCGCCATGCTTCAATTTTCACAACCTGAATTCGGTGTAAAATTAGGCTTCAGAACTCTTATAAATAGTAGGTTTTAAGCCGAAGCACTGAAACAATAGCGGGCTATTGCAAAGGGCTAAGGCGCCAAAAACTGCTTTTTAGAAGAGGCTTAAAAGTTTTTTCCAATAAAAGCGAAAATCCTGCATCTAGCTCATTTGCTGTAGCCCACTACAGCTGCACGATCCAGACTAGTCTTTTCCTTTTTTATTGAAAATCTGACGCTATAATTTTATGCCGAACTCAGGTTTATGTAGTTTTGGCCGCCGAAAATCGTTTTATGAAAAAGCTTTTTAGCCTTCTCCTCGCATTGGCGGCCCCAGCAATTTATGGCCAAGAACTCCTTGATACCGTGGTGGTATCGGCCGCAGCTTACAAGCAAAGTCTGCTTAACAGTAATCGCAATGTGCAAATTATTAATCGCGCTGAAATTAAAGAAGCACCGGTAAATTCAGTGGCAGAACTCCTAGATTTCATCACTGGTGTAGATGCGCAACAAAGAGGAATTTTCGGCACCCAAACGGATCTCAGCATTAGAGGCGGCACTTTCGAACAAGTTCTGGTTCTAGTAAATGGGGTACGTTTAAGCGACCCACAAACCGGTCATCATTTAATGAACCTTCCTTTTGCCCTTAACGATATTGAAAGAATTGAAGTCCTAATGGGCGGCGCTTCCTATATTTTTGGTGCCAATAGTTTTAGTGGCGCTATTAATATCATTACTAAGAAGAATGAAGGCGAAAAAACCAATGCGGAAATCCAAGTTGGCGGCGGTAGCTTCGATAGTTTCAACTCTCAGGCTAGTGTGGATTGGAGTGGCGAAAAGCATAATTCGCGCATTAGCGCTGGCCATAACCGCTCAGGCGGATTTAAAGAAAATACCGATTTCGACCTCAGCACTTTATGGACGGAAAGTAATTGGGATATTAACGGCAATAGCCTCAAATTTAATGGTGGTTTTAACCTGCAAAATTTCGGAGCGCAAAACTTCTACTCTACTCGTTTTCCCGAGCAATATGAAAAAACCCGTACTTTAAACAGCAGTTTAAGTTGGGAGCAAAATTTGGGTAAATCCACCTGGACTAGTCAGCTCTATGCCCGTAGTAATTGGGATGAATTTCAACTGTTTAGAGAAGGGGAAGGCTATTACCAATACCGCAACGGTCTATTTATTAGGGGAAACGATACCGTCCCCAGCTGGTATAGCGATCACAACTACCATCGTTCGGAAGTATACGGCCTTAGAAGTAGCGTCAACCTAGAAAGTAAATGGGGTAAGACCAACCTAAATGTTGACTATCGTTACGAGCAAATTCGCAGCACCAATCTTGGGAAACCATTAAACGAACCATTAAACGACGAAGGACGTGGCGGCTTTAGCTTAGGCGACCAAAGAAACAATATCTCGCTTGCCGCTGAACATTTGATAAGCTTCCAAAAAGTAAATATAAATGCCGCCCTCCAAGTAAATTACAACGACGTGTTCGGATTGGGTTTTTATCCCGCCTTAAATGCGGGCTATCGCTTTAATAAACAGCGTATTTACGCGAGCTTCAACCGTTCTTTCCGTTTACCCAGTTTTACCGAGTTGTATTATAATATCGGCGGCGCTAAAGGCAGTGAAAACTTAGCTCAAGAAGAATCCTTTAACTACGAAATTGGCTACCGCTTACTAAATAAAAACTGGCATTTCAATGCGACAGTATACCGCCGCATTGGCACTAATATTATTGATTGGACCCAAGATTGTGACACCTGCGATTTATTAGCCAGCAATGCCCAAAGCGCCAATTTTACCGGTGGAGAACTCAGTCTGGCTTATAATCTAAAACCTTCCTTGGAGTCGCTCTATCTCCATAATATCAATTTCGGCTTTAGCTACAACCAAAGCGATGCCATTGAAAATCCGCCTTATTATTCGGTTTATGTGCTCGACTATCTTAACTATAAGTTCAATTTGCGTTTAATGCAAAAATTAACCGAGCGTTTAAGCTTAATGTACACCATCAGCTACCAGCAGCGCGAGGGCAGTTTTATTAGAGTAGGTGGTGGCAGTCCCGAAAACTACGAGCCAGTTTTACTCATTAATGCCAGCGCACAATATCAATTAAAACAAGTACGGTTTTACCTGCGGGCCCAGAATATTGGCAATCAACGTTATTTCGATCATGCCAATGTAGAGTTACCCGGATTTTGGTTGAGTGGAGGATTGAGTTTTAAGTTCTAGGCCGTCGCTTCTGAAATTTACAATTCCTTGCGAATCTCCGCTAAGGCCTGTTTAATCATTTTCAGTTTGGTAATTACCTCTGCAACTTGAGCCGTATCTTCTTTATTGGCTTTAAGCTTAGCCTGTGCTCCTTTTAAGGTAAAGCCACGCTCTTTCACTAAATGGTGAATTAGCTTCAAGTTATGCACATCTTTCGGGGTAAAAAGACGATTGCCTTTTTTGTTTTTCTTAGGCTTGAGGATATCAAACTCCTTTTCCCAAAAACGAATTAAAGAGGCATTAACATCGAACATAGCCGAAACCTCTCCCATGCTGTAATAGCGTTTTTCGTCGTCGATTGCTTCTTCTTGCATTAGTCGAATGATTGGTTAGACTGACTGGCCATTTCAATAATGGTATTGAATTCTTCAGCTGATAATTCGCCGTAGTAGAAGTTTACCGGATTAAGTCTTTCGCCATTTAAATGCACTTCATAATGCAAATGCGGTCCGCGCGAACGACCAGAGTTACCCACGAAGCCAATAAGATCGCCCCGTTTCACCTTCTGCCCCACACTTACATTATAATCATTAAGGTGGGCGTAAATCGTAACATAACCATAACCGTGGTCAATGCGAATATGATTTCCAAAGCCGCTTGATTTTGAGTCGGCACGAATAACCTCACCGTTACCCGTCGCATAAACAGGGGTTCCTATTTCGGCTGAAAAATCCATCCCGAAGTGCATTTTGGGCGCTTTGGTGAATGGATCTAAACGCCAGCCATAACCGGAAGCCATGCGTCTTAAATTTTCGTTGGCCACGGGCTGAATAGCAGGAATACTGGCCAAAAGTTCCTTTTTATCCTTGGCCATTTCCACAATATCATCGAAGGATTTACTTTGCACATAAACCTCCTTTGTAAGTTTATCGAGACGCTTGGAAGTCGATTTTATTAAGTCACTATTCTCAAATCCTTCTAGCTTGGCATAACGATTTGCCCCACCAAATCCTGCTTCACGCACCGAAGCTGGCAAGGGTTCTGCTTCAAAAATTACCCGGTAAATATTGTCGTCTCTTTCTTGCAAATCGCTTATTACGGTGCTTACCTGATCCATTCTTTCGTTAAGAATAGAAAACTGAATTTCCATATTTTCCAGCTCTCTAAGTAGGCGCTTTTCCTTAGGAGAGTCAATAAAACTGTCGGCAAGGAGAATTAATACAAAAGCCGCTAGAATTACTGAAGCCATGTAAATCAAGCCATTACGCAAGCGATATACTGCGTTTTTCTCTATTTTTCGATAAGAAAGTGTTTTCGGGTCGTAATAGTACTTGACCTTCGCCATAATCCTTAATTTTGGCCTGCGTTAAAAAGACATTTAGGGCTTCGAAGATACAATAGCTCGCAGTCTTTATCAAGCGTAAGATTTTAGGTAATAAACAAGCCTTTGTTTAATTCATTATGAGTACAAATACTAAGTGGACCGCCCAAGCCATTCGTCAACAATTCTTAAACTTTTTTGCGGAAAAAGGTCACAGTATCGTTCCTTCAGCTCCGCTGGTAATAAAAGGCGACCCTAGCCTGATGTTTACCAATGCTGGTATGAATCAGTTTAAAGATGCTTTTCTAGGAAACGCTGAGGCTGAAGCGCCCCGTATAACAGATAGCCAAAAATGTTTACGCGTCTCGGGCAAGCACAACGATTTAGAAGAAGTAGGTCATGATACCTATCATCATACTATGTTCGAAATGTTAGGTAACTGGAGTTTCGGCGATTATTTTAAAACCGATGCCATCCGTTGGGCCTGGGAATTACTGACCGTGGTATATGGCATCGATCCTGATAAATTATATGTTACTGTTTTCGAAGGCGACAAAGAAGATCGCCTGGAGCGCGACAGCGATGCTGCTCAAGAATGGGAAAAGTGGATTGCTAAAGACCGTATCCTAAATGGCAACAAAAAGGATAACTTTTGGGAAATGGGCGCTACTGGCCCTTGCGGTCCCTGCTCTGAAATCCACATCGATTTGCGCGATGAGGCCGAAAAAGCTAAAATTAGCGGCGCCGATTTAGTAAACCAAGATCACCCCCAAGTGGTAGAAGTGTGGAACTTGGTATTTATGGAGTTCAACCGTATGGCCGATGGCAGCCTTAAAAAACTACCCGCGCAGCACGTAGATACTGGTATGGGCTTCGAGCGTTTATGCATGGCTCTACAAGGGGTGCAGTCTAATTATGATACCGACGTATTTCAGCCTATCATTAAAAAAATTAGCGCTATCACTGGCGTAGATTACGGAAAAAATGAAAAGAGTGATATCGCCTTACGCGTTATTGCCGATCACCTGCGTGCAGTGGCTTTCGCTATTGCAGATGGCCAGCTAACCTCCAATACCGGCGCTGGTTATGTAATCCGTCGCATTTTAAGAAGAGCGATTCGCTATGGCTTTTCCTATCTTAATACCAAAGAAGCCTTCATTTATAAGTTAATCGAAACCCTCGCCGATCAAATGGGTGAGGCATTCCCTGAACTCTTAAAACAAAAGGAATTAGTAAGTCGCGTTATTCAGGAAGAAGAAAATTCATTCTTACGCACTTTAGAAACGGGATTAAACCGTTTAGATCAAATCTGCCTAGAGCACAAAGAAGGCCCCATTGCTGGCGCTTTAGTTTTTGAACTGTACGACACCTTTGGCTTCCCACCCGATCTTACGGGCCTAATTTTAAAAGAAAGAGGCCTCAGCTTTGACGAGCGTGAATACGACGCCGAAATGATGCAGCAAAAAGAGCGCGCCAGAGCTTCTAGCAAAGTAGATACTGGTGACTGGGTAATTATTGAAGAAGACGATAAAGAAGAATTTGTTGGTTACGATCACACCGAAGCTAAAGTACGCATCACTCGCTACCGCGAAGTTTTAGCGAAAAAGAAAAAGCAATACCAGTTAGTTTTAAACCTTACCCCCTTCTACCCAGAAGGTGGTGGCCAAGTTGGTGATACAGGGAAATTAGTTTCCGAAAACGAAAGTCTGGAAATACTAGATACTAAAAAAGAACACGGGCTAATTATACACTTCAGCGATAAGCTTCCGCAAGATGTGTCCAAACCATTTCAAGCGATTGTAAATGCACATAAGCGTGAAAACACGAGTCTTAACCACTCGGCTACTCACCTTTTACACCAAGCCCTTCGCGAAGTATTAGGCACGCACGTAGAACAGAAAGGGTCGCTGGTAAATGATCAACATCTGCGCTTTGATTTTAGCCATTTTAGCAAATTGACCAAGGAAGAAATTGACTCCATCGAAAACTTAGTCAATGAGAGAATTCGCGCTAATTTCGATTTAGAAGAATTCCGTCAAATCCCAATCGACGAAGCTAAAAACATGGGCGCTATGGCCTTATTTGGCGAGAAATACGGCGATACAGTGCGCGCCATTAAATTTGGGGAAAGCATTGAGCTTTGTGGTGGGATTCACGCACCAGCTACCGGTAAAATTGGCGTTTTCACAATTGTGAGTGAAGGAGCTGTTGCCGCAGGCATTCGTCGTATTGAAGCTTATACTGGCGCGAAAGCTCAAGATTTTTATCGATCTAAAGTCGATCTACTGCACGAAATTCAACTGGAACTTAAAAACCCTAAAGACCTTGTGGCGGCTTTAGCCAATCTTAAAAGTGAGAACCAAGGACTGAAAAAGCAAGTAGAAGCTTTTCAAGCGGCGCAAGCCGCCCAAGAAAAAAAGAATTGGGCCATGGGATTGGAAAATGTTAATGGTTTTGATCGCCTAATTTTAGAAAGTAAATTAGATGCTAAATCAATTAAAGATGCTCTTTTTCAATTAAAAGCAGAACATCCACGTTTAATAGCGGTGGTGGGCAGCCGTGCCGATGAAAAAGCACAAATTGCAGTGGCCATTGGCGACGAACTTTTAGCGGAAAAAGACTGGAAGGCAGGCGATTTAGTAAAAGAATTTGCCTCCGAAATTCGCGGTGGCGGTGGCGGACAAGCTGCTTTTGCCATGGCAGGCGGCACTTACCCTGCAGGATTAGATAAAGCGCTTAACAAAGCCAAAGAATTATTAAATTAAGCACATGAAAAAACTTATTCTCCTTAGTTTACTTTTAAGCAGTCTTAGCGCTTGGGCGCAGCCCGACGATGAAATTGTTTATTACACCGACAGCAAGGTTAGTGAATCGAAGTTTCGCTTGCACTTAAACGCTAATCCCTATTATACCGACATGCGTCTTATTAACGACGATGCGGCCAATAGCCTAATTAACTCTTTTAATGAAGATAACGAAACGCGAGGTGGTTTTGCCTTTAATTTCGGACTAGACCTTTTCTATGAATTAGCCCCTTCTTTCCATGTGGGTTTGGGCGTAAATCGCGCATTTGGTCGTTATACGGTTGAAGGTGCTAGCTTAGACTTAGACGGCGATGGAATCTACTTCAGTGCCAATGACAAAGTAGAAGTTAGCATGATATCCGTGCCCCTTAAGGTCAATTTCAACACCAGTATTTCTGACGTGTTTAGCCTAGAAGTAATTCCCATGGTGGAGATGAATTTTTTAGATAGCTATGTTGCTAATATCGATTACAGCGACCCCACTATTGACGATACCGTGTTAAACTTAAGCGACGATTTACGCGCTTTTAACTGGACGGTAGGCCTTTCTCTCGGCGGAACCTATTGGTTTAGCGATAATTGGGGAGTATTTATGCGTGCCTCTGCCAAGTACATGCTTAATGATATGATTGCTCAAGATTGGCCGCGTGAAACCCTGATCAATTTCGGAGGAAACCTAGGCTTACAAGTTAAGTTCTAATCTCTACAAAATATAAATTAACTAGCTATCAGTTAGTTAAGGAACTAAAACGGCCTCGATATTATCGGGGCCGCTTCCGTCATTAGCGGTAAAGCTTAAAGATATTTGTGAAAAGGAAGCATTGGCTTGACCTGAACCCTGAAAGGAAATTCCGGCACTGCTTTGATTGGGGATGGTCATGCTATTACCTGAAATAAGCGCAACGACATTTGTGCCTGTCTCATTATACAAACCGGCAATTACCACCTCATCATCTTGCGTTCCTGCACTGATATTTACCGAATAAAACTGGGGATGATTAATACCTGTATTTTCCGTAACCTGCCACACACCAAGGTATTTAGTACGATTAGCCAGCGGATCTTCCGCGGTGTCATCAGGCGCACAGCCTACTGCTAAACCCAGTAAAATCGCGACAATAGGAAACCAAAATTTTATTCGTAAACTTTTCAATTTTATTCTTTTTCACCTTTTTTAGTAGCGTAGGATTTATTTAAACCCTCTACTACTATATCGGTAATATCCCACGCAGGGTTGGCTGCTAAAACACTAGATGTTGGATCGAAGCTGAAAATAAAGTCATAACCCATCTCCACCTTCAAACTATCTAACAATAAATCCATATCGGCCTTAAGCAATAGGGTTAGCTCTTGTTCCTCCATGGCTAGGGCTTGGCTTTGCTCATCGCGATACAGCATAAGTTCTTGTTGCTTTTGCTGCAATTCGGCCTGTGCCTGCTGAATTTGCTGAGGACTTAGATTAGCCGCTTGCTGCTCTAAAATGCTTACGTTCTCTTGAAAAGCTCTCGATTTACTCTGCAAATCTGCTTCAATATTTTTCGCTCTACCCTCTAATTTTACTTTTAGATCTTGGTGGTAATTATACTTTGCAACCAAACTATCGGTATTAACATAGGCTAAGCGTAGTTCTCCCGCGCCTTTAGTTGGCATCTCTTTAATTTGGCTTTCGCTAGATGCGCTCGTAGAGCTATTATTCTGAACGAGAAGGTAGATAACTCCAATTAAAGCTAAGGCAGATAGAATAGTACTGAGATTTTTCATCAATTAATTTTTTACAAAATTAGCGATTGATTTAGTTTAAAACCTGCCTTCGCCTTTAAATTAAAGGATGATATTTTTAGCTGTAAGGCGAAGCAAGGGTACGCGAGAGCAATTTAAATAAATAAAGGCTGTGGTTTTTACAACAATAGCCTTTTATCACCTAGTAACTAGGGGCTTAAGCAGCCTAAAAAACAAAGTGATAACTAAATCGGAAGTCTAAAAACTCCGCCACCTGAGCATGGGCCTTTAAGGCCGGACCCATTCCAAAATTTGGCCAAGGATAATAAAGCAGATAGTAGCGTTGAAACCAATCTGCTTGAGCGCCATATTCCTTGTGTAAATAAAAACCCGCTTGCTGTCCGAAGCGGAACTTCCCCAAAATAAACTCGTGGCCTAGTAAAGCCGCAGCTTGCCAGCTATCTTCTGTGCCGGCAACTTTTTCGATTTGATTCTGATAAGCGTAATTTTGAACGATCGACAAGCCTGCAGTAAATCCCGATACCCGGGCCCATTGTTGATGATAATGCGCGCTTAATCCCAAAACTAAATAGGTAACATCCTGCTCATTAAAGGCATCACCAACCGTAGCACCTGCTTGGGCGGCCCAAAAAGAATTGACCGAAAAGGCACGCGTTTCTTGCTTCCGCCAATCCGAAATCCCCTTACTTAAATTAAAGCTCACTGGTGCTAAACTATAATCCAGCTGTAAGGCTAAGCTGGGATAATTTAATCCCTTATTGGGTTCGCGAATGCCACCATTAGAAACGTGATTATAACGGGCTCGTAATCCCAAAAACCACTGCGCATCTAGGGAAACCGAGAAACCCGCGCCTACCATTACGAAAGCCGAAACGGGAAGGCTGTAACTTAAATTAAGGGGATTGCTTTGGGCATCGAAAGGGCGAGTTAAGGCGCTTAAGCCAATACCTCCTCGGAAGTGAAAGAAGAGCCGATCTGATAATTTATACCAGGGCTCCAAATATCCATAAAGAGGAAAGCCGGAGCCTAAAACCCTTTGATTATTGTAATAGTGCCAACCCGCGCTTGCCCCTAAACGAGGATAACAATTGCAAGCTTGATAATTTGCATCGTTAATGCGCCATTGAGAATAATCGAAATTTATAGCGCGTGGATAGGACTGTCCAATAGGTGCCACATCTAAACTGTGCAAAAAAAGAAAGCCATAATCACCATGCAGGGAGAGTACCGTAGCTTTTTGAGCACAAATTTTCAAACTTAGGAGCAGCAAAAGTAGCAGTTTCACAGTCCTCATCTCTTATAATTTTAAGCTCTCAACTAGGTAAGGATAAAGCAACTCTAACCACTGCTGCTGCATTTTAGCCGAGAAGTGCAAACCATCACTGGCAATTAAACTAGGGTCGCTTAAGGCAGAGCGGCTAAGGGTGGTAATATCTACAAACTGCACCCCTTCTGCGAGAGCGATTTGCTTTTGAGCTGCATTAAAATTATCGATTTGTTCAGCAATTAGTGCCCTGTTGCCTGCTCCAGCGGGGCTAACACCCCAATCGGGTATACTTATCACTACAACCCGACTACGATCACCCTCTGCGAAAGCAATGGCATCTTGCAATAATTGGCTAAACTCGTTTTCGTATTCGGTAATCGAACGTCTCTGATATTGGTTATTTACACCAATTAAAATAGTTACCAAGTTAAAATTAGAATCTGGTTGAGTGGCAGTAATGCCATTTTTCAGATCGGCGGTAGTCCAACCATTTTGGGCAATTACTTGTACAAAAAGACTATCCATAAAAGCTTCTTGTCGCGCGCTATCGGCGAAAATTTGGGGATAAGCTTTTTCCGGGCCAATGGCAGTGCCGATGGTATATGAATCCCCTAAAGCCAAATAACGCAATTGCGAAGGATACAATTGCGTAGTATTATTGATAATCTGTGCCTCATTTTTAGAGCAGGCAAAAAGGGAGATTAATAAAACGAATAGTAAAGATCTGCGCATGAATTTCTTTTCTGCTAATTTACTAAGCGCAGCGCATACTTTAGTGCCACAGGATAATTTGGTTTGACTGCTTTTTATAAATGCAAAGACTCTAAACGCAAAGAGTATGAATTCTTAGGAATAGAAAGGCATATAAGATCGTTTTCATCATGAATGAAAAAATTGAGGCTATAATTTATTATCGCAACACGTTAATTACCTTCGCGCCATGGAAATCACATCGGCCGAATTTTTATTGAGTAATACGGATATCGCTAAATGTCCGCAAGATGGCAAAAACGAATACGCCTTTATTGGGCGTAGTAATGTGGGTAAGAGCAGTCTTATTAATAAACTTGTTGGCAAGAAAAACCTAGCACACACCTCCGGCAAACCGGGTAAAACCCAGTTAATCAATCACTTTACCATTAACGATTCTTGGTATTTAGTAGATTTACCGGGCTATGGATATGCTAAAGTTAGCAAGACGAGCCGCAGCAAGTTTCAGAAAATGATTGAGGATTACATTCTCGAGCGTCCTACTTTAATTAACCTTTTTGTTTTGATCGACTCAAGACATGAACCCCAAAAAATTGACTTGGAATTTATGGAGTGGTTAGGGGAAAGCGGTATTCCCTTTAGCATGGTTTTCACGAAGATTGATAAGTTAAAGAGTAATCAGCTCAACAAGAACTTGAAAGCATACAACACCAAGATGTTGGAAACCTGGGCCGAGCTACCTATGCAGTTCGCCACTTCAGCGGAAAGCGGTGCTGGAAAGGCTGAAATACTGAGTTATATTGGCCAGATCAACAATAAGCTTGAAACTAGATAAAGCTGTTTCGGCCATGGTCCAAAGCTTGACTTTTACTATTTTTTCCAAATATTAAACCTTGCCTCTTTTTAGGCTTTAGAAGCGAGAATTTTTTTAAAAATTTCTATCTTCCCGTCCTTAATTTGTCCCCATGAAATACCTCGTACCTTACGATTTCACCCCGATAACTAGAATAGCTTTAGAGCATGCTTTTACTATTTCTGAAGCTGACGCTGAAAGCGAAATTCAAGTCTTACATATTGTTAAAAGCGAGTCAGAACAAAGCAAAGCTGAAAGTCTTTTTACAGACTTGAAAAGTAGTTTAAAGCCTGAGCAGGCTGCCAAAATCAACACCAAAGTTAGTGTTGGAGATATTTTCAAGGACATTGGAAAAGAAGCGGAGAACGGTGGTTTTCAGCTGTTAATTATGGGTACACATGGGGCTAAGGGACTACAAAAACTCTTGGGTTCTCATGCTATAAAGGTGATCACTAGTTCCAATACACCTTTTATTATCACCCAGAAAAAAGGGCCTAGCGAAAGTATTAAACGCATTGTTTTACCAGTAGATTTATCCTACGAAAAAATCCAAATGGTTGGCTTCGCGAGCAAAATCGCCCAGAAATTTAATGCAGAAATACATATTGTAGCTAAAGCGCAGAGCGATGACTTTTTAATGAAGCGCTTAGCAAATAACCTCACAAAGGTTGGTCGTCAACTTAATAAAGATGGCGTAAAACACGTGGTAAATACTTTAGACGACAAACAGTCTTTCCATAAGGCTGTGATTAGTTATGGGTCCGAAATTGGCGCAGACTTATTTGCAATTGCTCATTACCCAGAAACTATTATCCCTCAATTTGAAAAGTTTTCACAGGAATTGATCACCAACGAATGGCAAATTCCCGTGTTAATTGTTAATGTGGAAGAAAGGATTGGAGTTAAGTCAAACTATTCTTTTGTAGGGATTTAAAAAACAAAAAAGGTTAGTAACCTAGTATTTAAAATTAATGCCCTTCCGTAGATTTCTAAAAAGATCTATCGAAGGGCATTATTTTTTTTGAGTCTGCTGCGATATTACACGGCAGGGATTGCAGTGAAATTAGGCTCCGCCGGCCGCTGCTTCTCTTTTCAACCTATCTAAAACCAATTGCTTGCGCGGCTTTAAGACCTTGAGGGCAAAGTCCGTCCAATAATGATGATTTTCTAAAAATTTGATTTGAATATTCAGCCATTCTTCAGCGCTAAGAACAATCCCATTGAGGCCTAATTCATCGCGCAGACTGTCGGAAATCTCCCCATAATTATCACCTCCTAAATAATCCAAATCGGCATCACACAACACCTTCTCCACCTTATTACTAGGACTTTGAGGTATTTTGGTTGCCATTATCAAACTTTGAATAACCTTAATTTGCTCGTCAGAATAACCAAATTGCGGCAAGGCCTCAGCGGCAATCTTGCAACCAATTTCTTCGTGACTTTTATAGGCAACAGTAAAGCCACTATCGTGGTAAGCAGCGGCAGTAAGCAATAGTACAACTTCGTCTTCCGTAAGACCTTCCTTACCCGCTAAATATTCGGCCGAGTGGAGCACCGCCAAGGTATGTTCCATAGAATGATAACGCAGGTTATCGGGTAATTCATTTTGCAGTTTACGTAAAACGTAGTCTATTGCTTTTGTATGTTCCATAACTTAAGGCGAGTAAATATTTTGTCTAAAAATTAAGGGGCGCTATTAGACTTCGAATTTATAGAGTTTTTATTTACCAAAAGCATTTCTTATAGCCCTTTTACTTATTTGCCCCGTCGGAATACCTTTGCACGAGTTGCGTTTTTTATTCAAATTCATGAAGCGCGCAGCGGTTTTATCAAATTTAAAAAACCCAATCACTGCGCGAATATTTCTGGCGGTAAGTTAAACGGCAGTTTTTCAAATATCGTATTGTGCTATCTCCTTGGCCCACAAAACAGGTCAATCCTATCGAACGGTTAGCCGCGTTTTAAAACGTTCATTTTCTCGCCCAACTCGAGACTGTACTCCCGCAGCTCTTTCGCTAGTTCCGCCTCACCACCTGCACGTTCGAGCGTATCGGCTAAAGCCATAATATTTTGGTGGATGTATTTTTTCATTTGGTCTAGAGGCATGTCTTTAGTCCAAAGGTCGATTCGCAAAGTCTCTTGCGTTTTATCGTCCCAAACGGATAACATTGTGGCCTTAGTTTTGGCATTTTCCACACCACTATCGGGAGCGTTCCAAGTTATGGTTTCGGGAACTTTATTCTCGTCTAAAGAAATTTCTAATGTTATGTTGGAAGTATGTGCAATAGCCATATTAAAATTTTTGGCAAAGGTACATTTTCACAAGAGTAAATCTATTTATATAGACTAATGCTTAAGGCTTATAGTTGGAGAGTTTTAAGATTTTAGCTGCATCTTGCTCTTGTAAAAGTTGCTTGAGACTTAAATCAGGATTCTCTTCCATATAGGCAGACACAATTTTATATCCAAACCAGCGCCCGACTCCACCGGGAGTTTGAGGATCAGTATCGGTGCGGAATTTACTAAAAGGAGCCACGTCAATAAAACGTCTTTGCAGCTCGGCATCACTTTTAAAAAGCACGCCATTTTCAATAAAATAAACCCACATATCGCGCTCATGCTCTTCGCAAAATTCCATTTTCTTAGGAGGGTAAACCATAAGCTCGTCTTCACGTAAAAAAGGACATAATTTCTCCGTCACGTATAATAGTTTACCATAATAAATCATTGCATTAAGCAGCTTATTTTCATCTACTTGCAAGCCAAAAGTATTTTCCGCTAAAGCGAAGGCAACATCTCTTAATAAAAATTGGGCTTGCCTTTCAAATTGCAGGTAATTAGGTAAAGAAGCGTAATAATCATTATTCTCACCCAAGTACATATCCAAACCAATAAAGCAATAGGGCGGCGCCACAATTATAGGATAATCGTAATCCAAGCGTGAGATGTAGCTATACACCTCAAATTGCTTTTCTTGTCCGAAATAATAATAAAATCGCTTAAAGATTTGGTTCAATTCTGCCTGCTCCTTTTCCATATCACCAAAGAGCTTTTCAGTTTGACTAAATAGCTTCAATTGCAATTCGTCTTTGCGTTGGTTCCGCCAAAAGACTTCTTCGGTTTTAGCACTAAAAAAGGGAGGATAATCTTGCTCCAAAGCGGCTAAGTTTTGCGTGAAGCTTAAGGTGTCCATCGTGAAAAAAGCACGATCAAAACGTTTTATATCAGTTTCTATCTTAATCGTGCTTAGGTCAATATCCTTCTCATTATCACACGATTGAAACAAGAATGACAACATTAATAGAGACATGAAAAATAAAAGCGACTTCGGATAGGCTTTCATTCTTTTAAGGGTCTTAATTTTGTTCGAATCTAAATTTTTTAACATGCGCTTAAGTATCACTGGTCTTTTTGTGTTTCTAATGGTTGGTCTAAGCTCGGGGCAAGATCGCAAATTTCAATTAGGAGTAACAGGCTCGAGCCAGATAAGTTACCTTAACACCAATCAAACAAATGCCAGTGGAGGCTCCGCACTCACCTTTGGTTTTGGCGCCCTAGCCGAATATAATTTTACTGAGCGCTACTCCTTCACTTCGGGTTTCGAATTTGTTCGCCGCGGTGGTTCATTAAATCTAAATGACACCACTGCGCGTTACCGCGCCAATTTTATTCAAATCCCCATTCAAATTAAAATGCGGACCCGACAGTTTGGCTACAATAGCTATTTTGCAGAAATGGGCTTTGCCCTAGGCTTTGAAACGGGCGAAGAAGTAAGCTGGGAACCCACACGTGTTTTCGAAAACTCGAGCTTAATTAGTCTTTTCGATGCCACTTTCCGCATTGGCCTTGGCTGGGAATACGATCTGGGTGGCGGCACCAGAGCTTTAGCACGTTTGCAATATCACCGCGCTTTAACTAATAATCTGCTAAGCGATGAAGATCCACGTTTAGATGAACAATCGCTCTATCGCTTCGATTATGTTTCTGTAACAATAGGCTTATTATTTTAAATTGGGTCGCTATGAAAAAGCAAGAAACCATCGAATACATTGTAAATTGGTTGAAATCGTACACCGAAAAATCGGGTACCAAAGGATATATAGTTGGGGTTTCTGGTGGTATTGACAGCGCCCTCACCTCCTACCTTGCGGCGCTTACTGGCTTTCCTACCACTTGCGTGGAGATGCCCATTTACCAAAGCCCTAACCAAGTTAGCAGAGCCCGCAAGCATATTGATCATTTGCAAAAAAAGTTCTCTAATGTTAGTCGTACGGAGGTAGATCTCAGCCCAGTTTTCGATCATTTTATTGGTAGTCTTCCCAATGTTCCTGGTTCGGAAGCGAAGGATATGAGCCTCGTAAATTCGCGCGCGCGTTTACGCATGACGACCCTCTACTACTTCGCCGCCTTAGAAGGAAAATTGGTAGTAGGCACCGGTAATAAAGTGGAAGATTTCGGCGTAGGCTTTTATACCAAATACGGCGATGGCGGCGTAGACCTAAGTCCCATTGCGGATCTTTACAAATCCGAAGTTTATGCCCTTGCCAAAGAACTAGGTGTAATTGAAGACATCTTAGTAGCTCCACCTACCGATGGACTTTGGGGCGACGATCGCACCGATGAAGACCAATTGGGAGCCACATATCCCGAATTGGAATGGGCCATGGAACAAGAAAAACTAAATAAAAGTCCCAAAGATTTTCAAGGACGTGAAGCAGAAGTGATGCGCATCTACGAAAAGTACAACCGCGCCAATAAGCACAAAATGCTGCCCATACCTATTTGTGAGATTCCCGAAGATTTGATGCAAGATTAATATTCTCCTTAACAATTAAAATAGGAATAGTATTTTAAGGGCTCCCACAAAAAGAATTGCTGCTCGCGTGAATAGTCTATCTTTGCAAAAAATTTAGAGTTTTGGGCAACATCATCGCCATTGTAGGAAGACCCAATGTGGGCAAATCCACCTTATTCAACCGACTTACCGAAAATCGCACGGCCATTGTAGATTCCGTATCTGGGGTAACCCGTGATCGTCTTTACGGCAAAGCAGAATGGGCAGGGCACCAATTTTCAGTTATCGACACCGGTGGTTATATCATGGGATCTGATGATGTATTTGAAGGGGAAATTCGCAAGCAAGTAAATATTGCTATCGAAGAGGCTAATCTTATCCTTTTCTTAGTAGATGCCGACGATGGTATTACGGGCATGGATGAGGAAGTAGCCGCTTTGTTACGTCCTTCCAAAAAGCCCATAATGGTGGTGGCCAATAAGGTAGATAATGCCATGCGCCAAACTCAATCAGCCGAATTTCACAGCTTAGGATTAGGAGAAGTTTTCAATATTTCTGCCAACAATGGTGGCGGCACAGGCGAAATGCTTGACGCGATGATTGAAAAACTTCCTGTAACAGAAGAAGAGGAAGAATTAGACATTCCTAAAATTGCCGTAATCGGCAGGCCCAATGCGGGAAAGTCTTCTTTTATAAATGCTATTACTGGTGTTAATCGCAATATCGTAACCGATGTAGCAGGTACCACCCGCGATGCGATTAATACGCGTTATAATTTATTTGGTAAAGACTTTATTTTAGTGGATACCGCTGGTATCCGTAAAAAATCTAAAGTACACGAAAACCTAGAGTTTTACTCGGTACTTCGTTCAGTGCGTGCCATTGAAGATTCAGACATTTGCTTGATTATTGTTGATGCTGAACGCGGTTTTGAAGGGCAAGATTTAGCCATTTTCTCATTAGCCGAGCGCAACCGCAAAGGCATCGTAGTGTTGGTGAACAAATGGGATTTGATTGAAGGAAAAGAGACCAATACCGCCAAGGAGTTTAAAGAAATGATTCAGTCACGCATTTCTCCTTTTACCGATGTTCCGGTAATTTTCATGAGTGTGCTATCCAAGCAAAGAATTTACAAAGCGGTAGAAGAAGCGGTAGCGGTTTACGAAAGACGCAGCCAGCGAATTCCTACCAGCAAGCTGAATGAATTGATGCTTCCTATAATTGAAGCTTATCCTCCTCCCTCTACTAAGGGCAAGGTTTTAAAGATTAAATTCTGTACGCAGCTACCCACACGGTCGCCTGCTTTTGCCTTTTTCGCCAATTTACCGCAGTACGTGAAGGATCCTTACAAGCGCTTCCTAGAAAACAAATTGCGTGAGCACTTTAATTTCAATGGCGTTCCTATAGAAATTTACATGCGTAAAAAATAAGAGCCGACTAATTCGTCAGCTCTTTAAAGATATCTTCTAAACTAAGCGACTGTTTTTGCATTTCTAAAACCGCCGCTTGGTTTTCTACGGCAAATTGAAAGATAGCCGCGCGCATATCTACGCTAGCTTTGGCTTCCAGTAACCAGCGATTATTGCCGTTTTCCTCGATTTTACTGATACCGGTAATTTTACGCAACTCACTTTTGGTAAAAGATTTGTCAAACTCCACCCGATACTGCGCTTCAGGTTTGAGGTTCTGCAAATCGGCAATGGGACGATCGGCGACAATTTTACCCTTATTGATAATAATAACGCGGTCGCATAAATACTCCACCTCTTGCATAATGTGGGTACTCAACATTACCGTTTTGTTCTTGCCCGCTTCTTTAATTAACTGACGGATTTCTACCAATTGATTTACATCTAAACCGGTCGTGGGCTCATCTAAAATTAAAACTTCGGGCTCATGGATAAGTGCTGCTGCCAAACCTGCTCTTTGGCGATAACCCTTCGAAAGCTGGCCTAATTTCTTATGCTTTTCGGGTTCCAAACCTACTTTTTCAATTATAATCGGCACTTGCGCTTTATCCGTTCCGTAAAGGCCCGCAATAAAAAACAAGTATTCCTTTACATACATTTCCAAATAAAGCGGATTGTGCTCAGGCAGATAGCCCACCTTTTTACGTACCTCAATTCCTTCCGACTGCACATCGAGTTCACCCACAAAAGCCTCACCCTCACTCGGCGGAATGTAACCCGTTAGAATTTTCATCATGGTAGATTTCCCCGCTCCATTAGGACCTAAGAAACCTACAATCTCTCCTTTCGCTAAAGAAAAGCTAACATTATCTAAGGCTTTTTGCTCTCCGTATAACTTCGTTAAATTCTTAACCTCTATCGACATGTAATTTTTTTAGAGCGACGAAGTTAAAGCTTTTGTTCAAGCCTCAGGAATGCGCACCTTTGCAAAATGCAAGGTGAAGGAATAGTAATTAAATCTACCGGTAGTTGGTATGCGGTAAGTACCGAAGATGGCATTTACCAATGTCGCATCCGCGGCAAGCTTAGGCTGAAAGGCATTAAAAGCACAAACCCAGTAGCAGTAGGCGATCGCGTATGGTTTGAATCGCAAGAGGGTGAAGTAAGACAGGGAAATATTACCAAGCTTTTGGAACGCAAAAACTACATTATTCGCAAATCGGTAAACCTAGCCAAGCAAACCCAAATTATTGCCGCTAATATCGATCAGGCCATTCTTATTGCCACGCTAGATTTTCCCAAAACGACTCTGCGCTTTATTGATCGCTTTGCCATTAGTGCGGAAGCTTATGATATTCCCTTCATTTTAGTCTTTAACAAGATTGACCTTTACGGAGAAGAGCAAGCGGATGAGTTAGAGTTTTTAAAGGTTGTTTACAATCAAGCGGGCTATACGGTTTTAGAAAGTTCAGCCACAAAAGGCATTGGTATAGATGCGCTTAAAGAATTAATGGCGGGCAAAACTACCCTATTAAGCGGTCACAGTGGCGTGGGTAAAAGCAGTTTGGTAAACGCTTTAGACCCTAGTCTCGATTTAAAAACCAAAGCCATATCGGTGGCTCATAACCAAGGACAACACACCACCACCTTTGCAGAGATGCATCCCTTGCCATTTGGCGGATATATAATAGACACCCCCGGCATCAGAGGTTTTGGCTTGGTAGATATGGAGCCCAGTGAAATTGGCGATTATTTCCCCGAAATATTTGCCTTGAAGGGCGGCTGTAAATTCCATAATTGTTTGCATCAACATGAACCCGGCTGCGTAGTAAAAAAAGCAGTAGAAGAAAACAAACTCGCTTTTACGCGCTATGAGAGTTATTTAAATTTTATAGAAGGAGACAACGATGAAGAACATTTTCGCAAAGACATTTACGCTAATTAGTGCCCTAGTTTTGGTCGCTTGCCAGAACAGTCCTAAGAACCCATCTGGCGAAAGCCGTAGTAGCGATGCTTTAATAATGAGTACCTTATGGCTACAGAAATCGCAAGAAGCACGCTGGCTTTTGGAGCAGAATTACGAGCAAGCCAAAGGGAAACTAATGGTAAACCGTCTTATTTACGCCTACGGACCAAAACAATCTGTCGTTTTAGATTTAGATGAAACCGTATTAGATAACAGTCCTTACGAAGCACGCGTGGTGAAAAATGGCGGTGCTTTTTCTAAAGACAGTTGGAGTGCTTGGGTGGGTGAAGCGCAAGCCGATTTGATTCCTGGTGCCAAAAGTTTTCTTCACTTTGCCGACTCCATGGGAGTGGAAGTATTTTACATTTCTAACCGTTCCATAGAAAATTTGGGAGCTACTATTGCCAATCTTGAGGCCCATAGTTTGCCCAATGCCGATTCGGCCCACGTTTTATTAAAAACCGACGATTCGGATAAAACTGCCCGTCGCGCTCAAGTAAACGAACAGGCACGCATAATCCTACTTATCGGCGATCAATTGGGCGATTTTAGCGAAGAAGTAACTTATGCTTTACGCGATTCGATGCTGCAGCATTTCATCCTTTTACCCAATCCTATGTACGGTAGTTTTTCGCGCTTGCCCGACACTTTAAAATCGGCCTCCGAAGGAGCTAAATTAACTTGGTATCGCTCCGTTCTAAATAGTAAAGATTGAAAGCCTTTATTCAACGCTGCAGCGAATCTTCCGTAAAGGTAGAAGACGAAATTGTAGGCGAAATAGGAAGAGGCATTTGCCTGCTCTTGGGCATTGGCAAAGACGATGATGAAAGCGACCTTGAGTGGCTAATACAGAAAATTATCAAACTGCGTATTTTCGATAATGAAGAAGGCCTAATTGACCTTTCCCTCCAAGATATTAGCGGTGAAATTTTAGTGATCAGCCAATTTACTTTACAAGCCCGCCTTAAAAAAGGCACCCGCCCCAGTTTTACCGACGCCGCTCCTCCCGCGGAAGCCGAAGCGATGTACGAAAAATGTATTAAACGCTTTAAAGAAATACTCGGTGAGGAGAAAATACAAAGCGGAAAGTTTGGCGCTCACATGGCGGTAAGCTTGGTAAACGACGGGCCATTTAGTTTATGGATAGACACGAAGAATCGGGTTTAAAGAAGTTTTTGTAGCCCCGAGCAGAATCGAATATAATTTTGTAAGTCTCTTTATTCTAGTATTTTATAATTGATTTCCCAGAAACTACTGAAACTATACTGAAACAAATGCTTCATTGGGGTGCATTGTGGTGGATGGGAAGACCAAATTTTAAAGCATAAGAGAAACTTGGAAATACACAACTAACAAGAGTACATTTAAATAAACTAAAACTTTACTTACATTTCTTATGATTTACATATAAATAGAATCTCTCACAACCTTCTGGAATTATTTCATTTAAAAGAATCTTAAGTTCCTCAAGCAAAAACCTGTCTTTATCGTAGCAATGATCATAACAATATTCATCGTCATACAATGTTTCCTGATAAACTCCATTGCTAATTCTATAAACTTCAAGCCGTCCACAAGGTTCTTCACCCCTATAAAGTTTAACTTTAGAAAAGTATTCATGAATATTCAAAAACATACTCAAACGATAGATTGCTATGGGGTTTAGCTCCTTGCGTGGAATTTTAATATGGTCATACAGCATTTGATATTTATCACAAAAAAAACAATCTTTATAAGTATACTTTGCGAGGTGAAGTGTGTCTTTCTCTAATCTCACACCTACCCAGTTAGAGCCAAAACCTTTGTACTCAAATTCTACATTTATGCGCTTGTGATCACTCGGAGTGTGCATAGTTGTAAAAAATAGCAGAAAGGGCAGTGCACTTTTAACAAATAAGTTCATGGTTACATATAGTTTCATCTAGGTAATATTATTGTTCATCACGAAGTTATATGGGGTAACGTGTGGGTATTTCTGAGCCCATGGATCCACACTCAACCACACACTTATCTGAGGATCGTAATACCTCGCTCCGTAATAGAAATGGCCCTTATTCACTCTTGTTGTGGTCATGGGTGTACATGTAATCATCGTTGGTAAGCGCATTAATGCATAGCGGTAAGACTTGATGTCTTAGGTGTGGGAATCCTCTTGTAAGATCTGTTTTATATTTCAGGTTTACGGTTGTTGAGAATCATTTTACACGCTTTTAAGCTGTAGGAATTTAATGGATTCCCAAGACCCAATCACCGCTCATTCAACTTACGGGGCTTTGACGTAGCCATGCCGTCAGTAACTATTGTTAAAGCGTCAAAATTTGACTTAGGCATTTTAACTCTTAGGTCATTCCTATTCCCTACTATTGAAACCGTAAAGTAAAAATTCAAATCATCTTCATACTCCATCACAACCTCTCCACTTCTGAATAAATTCAATTTATACTTCACAAATTGAATTAACTCCTTCTGACTTTCACTTTCTGAAACTAAAATACCAGCAGAGGCATGACAAAAGATTGCCCCTGAAATAAAGTACATATCCTCTCCTAAAATTCCAATTAAAAATCTAGAATCATCAATGATGTGACTATCAACTGAAAACCCTTTTGTCTGGTATATCTTGCCATTATCGCAAGAATACCGATATCCGTGATGATCTCCTTCTACAAGTATTAGCCCATTGAAATCTAACGTATCTAAAACTTTGTAATCTACATCTAAAGAACAGCCCGACGGTAACAACAAATTAATTCCGCTAAAATCATTTAAAATAAGACTGCCATTTTTATCCAACTGTTCGCTAAAATTAAAGCTATAAACACGATAATAAAGTAAGTTTCTTTCAATAGATTCTTTCATATCATTGGTCAAAAAGAATGCATTATTTTTAAAACTTAGAATTTGAAAAGCACTCAAGGAAAGCAATATTAGCAACATATAAACTGTTTTCAGTGCAGTTTTCGAAATCGATTTACTCACATTCATCTGCATAGCTACCACTTGGATTATAAGCATCATGGCCTTGGCCATTAACATGATTCGGGTTTCCTAAAAAAGTTGACCAAAGCCAATCAAGCAAAGGGAAGCGCATAGCGAAATCAGCATGACCGCTTTCATGTCTCGCACTCCTATAAAGCTCTTTATTCGAAAGACTTTGTTCAAGAAAAATATTAATTTCAGTTATTTCGTACTCCGATTTATTCAAAAACTCCACTTTAGCTGTTTCTCCTATTAAATTAATTTCCTCATCATTAAATAGATTATTATCTTTTCCGTTGACGATTAGGGTTGCGGCCGCAAATGGCTCTAGTGATTCGGAACCATCAGCGTTAATTACCGGTGCTTTCATAACCCGCATTAAAACTGCTCCTTCTTCGAAGCCATCATTTATTTTACTGCTAATCTTAGTAACACCATTTAGTTTTTTCGCACTCAAATCTGCCAACCGAAAATAGACATTTGGCCCGTTCGGATCGTCTAATCTACTATACATGGCAGGCCTAGTATTTTCAATATTTTTCTTTATTTTTTCCACCCGGGCATATTCAGCAGTACCCTTGTTATAAGGGTTTACAATTTTTCTCCCATCCGGATCCACCAGCATTATTGGATTGTTTGCTACAAAGTTGTAAGGAGAAAGACCCTGATACTCATGCGCCAACGGATCCACACTCAACCACACGCTAATCTTCGGGTCGTAATACCTCGCCCCGTAGTAGAAGTTTCCCGTCTCTTCATCCCATTGCCCACGCGGCAGGCTGGCTCCTTCGCTAAAATAAGCCACTGGCTTATTTCTTAACGCTCGGCCCTCATTAAACCTAAACCTACTACTAAAGCTGTTATAGCTTTTAGCATACTGGTTTTCTGGCCCACACGGCAGGCTGGCCCCGGCGCTAAAAAAGTCTACCAGACTTTTTTTAAACGCTTGGTCCCCCCAAGGCGTATTTAAGAAAAATTGATAGGGTTCGCCGCGCATGTCCGTTATAAATTCTACCGAGCCGAGGTAATCGGGGTGATAAAAGTAAATGATTTCTAATTCATCGCAATTAGCTCCATTTAAACCTGCGATTCAGGTCCTTTGCTCGCATTGGCAAAGTGGATCCTCCAGAACACCTTAAATTGTGTTAATGCCTTCGTCTACCTCTCCTGACTCTCCTAATTTTGGCACTGCAATTGGCAATTTCTATTTCCTTACCAATGATGCAGCTAAAAATTGAAAAGGCTATTGCATGAATTGCTGAATCAGGTAATATCTTCTTAGAAGTTTTGTTTGCCAAATAATTTTTTAAGATAAACAAGAGTGGGGCTTCTTAGCCGACCAAAAGTTCTAATTCACATTAAACACACTTAATTTAAACTCTTTATCTAAATATGGATGTAAATAGTGATCAAATGTATGCGGTTGCGATACGGTATCAGATAAGCTTTGAAGTTGAGCTGAAAAAATGATTCTATCTTGCGATATCTCGTATACAATTGACCTATGCGACCCATTGCCAAGTTTTGATAAAACCAAGTAAATCTCCAAGGAATTAGAGCTCATTGAGTCAATAACAAAATTACTAGCTATCTCAATCCTATCTGATTTGGTTCCAAAAAGAAATTGATTCTTCAAACCGACAGCTATTGAATCTTGATCAAAACCAATTGGCTCGATAACGAAGTTGCCATGTTCTTTATAAATGTTCAAATATTTACTATTTGGCTGAATAGAATCATCTATAACCTGAAGCATTTCAGGATTAAACTTCTTACCTTGATCCACACGAACCAAATCGACAAACCAATTCCCTCCGCTGATAACACCTGATTTCTTTTGGTAACCGTGCATATACTCGCAGTATCCTATAGCAGTATCGGCTTTGACTATTTCTAAAAATCGACCCTCTAGGGGAGCTTCGCGACTATCAGCGCAGCCAATAAGAAAAATATTGCCATCAATATTTTTCTTAATTACGAAAGCATTACAACCTTTTTCTCCATTCTCTAAATAATAAGTTTTTTCATTCTTTACTTGAAGATCACATGAAGTGAAATAGATTATAACTCCTAGTAGTTGCAAATGATGCTTTAGTTGACTATTCATTTCTCACTATTTTTTTTTGAACCGCTAAGGATCGTGGTGCTCAGTAAACACTACAAGAATGTGGCGTGGCTAGATAAGGTAGGTAATACTTTTTAAGGATATTCAAGACCGAAGGATAAGAAGAGTTTCCAAATGATGGCATAACTACGTGCTTTACAGGCTGTGTCATTATAATAACGGGTGAACTTACTCAAACTATTTATCTAGACAAAAAATTTCACCCGTATTTCTGAACAAAGAATCGCATACCAATGGAATGAAATTATAATTTTCTTCATTAATGCGCCAAGCTCTTGGTATAGCTCCCTTAAATGAATCTGCACTATATTCTAAAGTCAAGTAATGACCATACACACCATCATAATCATAGGCGCCTGAAATTATTTGCCCTTTTTTTGGTACTACTTTGAGGTAGTTTTCTATCTGAAATGTTATTTCTGTAAAATCATACTCATATTCCATATGGCCATATTCTATATGGGAATAATAGATAGTATCTGTAGGGTCTAATTTTGATGAATCTACAATAAATTTTTTGGTCTCAGAAGCACCTCCTCTGACATTGCTAGCTAAAATTAAATAATAATTTAATTTTATAGTATCTGTCATAACATAGACCTTATCGAGACTATCACCATCATTAATTGGAAAAGAAAATTTCTCAACTAGACTGAAATCTGATTTTATACCTTGAAGACTGTAACTTTTACCCAACTCTAATTTTGAGGCGCAAGATGGAAGAAACAATACTAAAAGTGATATGAAAACTCTATTTTGAACATTCATCCTATTTATGTTCTATTGGTTTTCGAGCTACCCCTACACCATTTTTATTATAATGTGATCTAACACCTCGCATAAAATCCTCCACCCTTGTATTGTGCGCCCCTTCATTATTAAAGCTTTCATTTCCATTTGTCATTGAAAATCTCACATGTGCTATTTCATGTATTGCGCTTAAGCCTTTCAATGGAGAGAACGGACTCCCAAGTGCGTTGCGAGGATTTCTTCTTAAAATAGTTGCTTGTTCCATAATATGATAATCATAACCTTGTAATATCTTACTCTTGCCAATTCTAACTGGACCATACCTTGGTGTACTTGTCGCTCTTGTAGGAACTGTGACTCCATCAGAAGGACCATTAGGTCGATTGTCGAGAGATCCGTTAATTTCTGGTAGAACTGTATTTCCATCCTCAACTCTTATGCTTGCATTTTTTGTAGAACTTCCGGCAGGTATTGCATACATTTCGATTGTCTCTAACTGCTCTGAATCATATGAACTTAAATCAGCCTTATCATCAAAAGAAATCATCCCAGTCGATGAATTATATGAAAATAAATTATCAATACCCTTGACTTTAATGCCCAATAAAGTATAATTCCATGCTTTTGCTTCAGGCGAGCTTAACAAAGTCATTTTCTAACTTTACGTTAAAATTAACCTCAGCCTTTAGTGCTTTAAAAACTTTTATTATAGTGTCTATCGTTGCGCTATTTGCGCTGCTTTCTAGCTTTGATATTTGAGCTTTCCTAACACCAATAAGCTTCCCTAAATCCTCTTGAGTTAAATGCCTTTCTTTTCGGGCTGCCCGAATCATTTTACCTAAAACTTCCATTCGAAGTTCATACTCATACGCGTCCCTTTCTTCAGTCCCTACTTTTCCGATGAATTCATCTTTCATCTCGGCAAGTGTTGAAGTTTGCACCTTCTTAGTTGTCATATCATTATATTTTACTTTCAAAATACTTGGACCTTAGCCTTATTGCTCTTTCCAACTCTTTTGCTGGAACCTTATCCACCTTTTTAATAAAACCTTGGGTAGCTATTACTAAAGTTTCCTTGTTATCACTCCTGTCCCAAAAAGCAAGCAGTCTGACTTGGAGTCCTGCGTGTTTTGTTCGAAACTCCCAAATATCATTTTGTAGTTTCTTTAAAAGTTTTGGGTCATTTGTCTGCTCAGCTAAGTCAATATTATAAAATACTTTTTTTACAGTTTTGGGCTGAAGAGTCTTTAAAAACTTCTTTGCTTCCTCCAAAAATTCTGTTTCAAAGTATCTCATAATTAGCCTCAGATAAATAACAAAGATATCGAAAGTTTCTAAATATAGAAACAAAAGCTTTCTGGCTTTTCGGATTTTCAGCTCACACAAAGCGCTTAGTTTAAATAGAGCGAGCTATTTATAGGCCAGCAAATCCACGTTCAGCCACACACCAATCTTAGGATCGTAACACCTGGCCCCGAAGCAGAAGTTACCCGTCTCTTCATCCCATTCTTTACCATAAAACTAAAGATACTTACCTATTGTGGTTTTTTATTTACTTTTTGACAGAGTAAACACTACCCCTCAGTGTACAACCAATGGAGGACTGTTTAAACCTCTGAATAGAAGAATCCTATTATCACCAATATATTTTCCAAAAACCAAAAGATTAAGGCCTGGTCTAATATAATATCCAGAATTCTTAACCTCTTGATAAAGTCTAAACTCTTCTGGTAGTAGTTGCCTAAACTTCTTTAAAGCATTAACGCTATCCCTATTAGAAAAACCTTGACCTTTCATGGAAATATAATATAATGGAGTGCCTCCTAATGAATCAGTTGTAAAAAGAATTTTATCCTTTAAGTAATCTTCGAAGTCAGGAACAATAGCCTTTCGTAAATAAAAAGCCCTAAAAAAAACTTTACCGATCGAATCATTTTCAAATACCAATATTCCGATATCATTAGAACCTGGGATGAAGTCTTCAAGATCATTTTGAGGTGCTTGCAGTAAAAATGATTTCGCTTCCACCTTAAAAATAGAAATACTATCTATTTGCCCAAAGGAATTAACTCCGAGAAAAAAAAACATTTGAAAAAATAAAAGTCTCTTCTGCATGATTAAAAGGATATAAAATTCCAGTTAAGCCCCTTTTTATTAACATTTAGAATTTGTGGTGCAAGTCCCATTGCCAACGCGGCAGGCTGGCCCGGGCGGTAAAAAAGTCTACCAGACTTTTTTCAAACGCTTGGTCCCTCCAAGGCGTATTTAAGAAAAATTGATAGGCTTCGCCGCGCATGTCCGAAATTCTACCGAGCCGATTAATATTATTTTACGGCTCAAATATAGAAGATAATTGAGCCGAATAGAGAGTTATCTCGGCTCACTACAACATCAAGTAACGAAAATTTGCATTTATGAAGGTGTGCAGAGAAGAGTGGTACTTATTGACAAC
>TARA_R110001592_G_scaffold336019_1_pt1 | contig 59284 bp, 47 predicted proteins | sample TARA_R110001592 | Tara Oceans TARA_R110001592 (sample SAMEA4398387) | marine metagenome | biome: Polar Biome; feature: [SRF] surface water layer (ENVO:00010504); material: water (ENVO:00002006), including particulate matter (ENVO:01000060) such as... | depth 5 m | reverse complement strand
ACCTTTTCAAGCCTTTCATTATGATATTCTCCCAAATATATTATTCTATGCGCTACAACGTTTAACCAAACTTGAACCCAGCCTAAGCAAGTTCAAACAAAGATAAACAAGCGTCCCTACAAGCGTTCACTTTTGGAAAAAAGCTCACCACCAGCATGATAAATACCATACTAGCTGCTCTTCGATAGTACGTTAAGTATACAGCACTTTCAATAAGATGCCTTTGATACTGAGAAGTCAGTCTCATTAGAAATTATCGGGCTCGACGCAGTAAAAAAACACCCGCAAAAAAACAGATCCCGACAGGAATTAAAGTCGCATAAATCGGATTAAAACCAAATACTAGACTTGAAGGCCCTAACAGGTCTTGCGCATATTTAAAGATTAAACCAACAATGACACCTGAAAAAACACGAAACCCCATGGTGACAGACCGCAAGGGACCAAAAACAAAAGAGATCGCGACTAAGACAAGCGCCCCCGTTGTTAAAGGCTGTAATACTTTTTTCCAAAAAGCCATCATATATTCTGATGAATTCAGGTCTTGATCTTGTAAGTACCGAGAATAGGCATATAAACCAGTGATAGATAAATCATCTGGCTTAAGTATTAACACAGACAAAACTGAAGGCGAAAGCTCCGTTTTCCAGTCCAAGGTTGGATAGCTTTTAGATGAAATTTTATCCTCTAAAAAGTGAGTTTCAACCACTTTTTCTAGCTGCCAAACTTCTCTTTGATAAATCGCTCGCGAGGCAAATCTGGATATTTCCAATTCTTTTTTGTCATTATAAAATTGCATTGAAACGCCATGCAGAACACCATTTGGCTCAACAGCATTAAAGTGCATAAAAACACGCCCCTCCCTATGCCACAAACCACTCTGAACGACGACATTTTCGCTTGCGCCTCGTTGTATCGCTTTCTGACTTTGCGCAATTCGTTCAGTCAAAGGCGCAACATACTCACCAATTAAAAATGAAAGCAGAACAACGACAAGCGCAGGCTTCATCGTTGAAAATACGATTCGGCCAGTTGATACGCCAGCCGCACGCAGCACGACTAACTCACTATTTTTGGCCATTGCCCCAAGACCTACCAGACAGCCCATAAATGCAGCTAAAGGCAGGTAGTCATATATTCTTCTCGGTAAGGTTGTGACTACATATAAAAAAGCCTCAAAGATTTGATAATTTGCTTTAAGCGAATCCATTTCACCAATAAAAGCAAACATAACATCCAAAGATAAAACGATTGCCAAAACCAACATCATCGCTGCTGCTACATTGGATACAATATATCGATCAATTCTACGCATTCTTAGGCACTCTATTAACCAACCGTTTAACCACCCGTTTTAGGCTAAATAACAATTTTTCCTTATTTAATAAGAGAGCTGATATAGCGAGAAACAATACATGCACTCCCCACAAACCTATCCACTCAGGCAGCTCACCTTTCGCTAAACTCTTTCTTGCAACAATCAGCAAACCAAGGTAAGCAATATAAACAAGCATTGCAGGAAACAGATGAGCAAAACGCCCTTGCCTAGGGTTTACCTTACTAATAGAAACAGCCAATAAGGTCATTATGGGCAAAATTAGAGGAAGAGATATTCGCCATTGAAGCAAGGATCTTGACTCCAAGCTATCTTCTAACCATAGATCTATTGAAGATATTGATTCATGATCAATCGATGCCTCTTCACCATCAACTTCTTCAAGTTTCATCCCGTAACTTTTAAACTCAATACTTTGGTAGTTCAACTCTCCTGGCTGACCAAGATATCTCGTACCATTATTGAGAATAAGATAACGATCACCATTAGCATCCACTTTCTGAGTGCCATTCTCCGCATAAATCAAATTAAGCGACTCTTGATTATCTGTTTTTGCTGCGATAAAGACATTGCTCATAATTTTTTTATCGTCACTAATCGATTCGGTATAAACAACGCTCTTAACAGTATCGAAACTTTGGAATCGCCCAGGAAGAAGCATTTCAAATTCAGTTTTTTTAGATTGCTCAGCAAGTAAACGGTCTACATTTTGAAAACCCCAGGGTGAAAGAAATAAACTCATCACGCCAACAAGCAAAGCAACAATAAAAGAATAAATTAAGCTAGTCACAATCAAACGACGCTGACTAAAACCACAGGCATGTAAAACCGTCATTTCACTTTCAAGATACATTCTGCCGTAGGCTAAAAGCACACCTATAAAAAACCCTAATGGCAGAATTAATTCCAAAAATGCAGGCAAGCGGTAAGCCATAATAGCCAAAAGAATATCCGGGGAAATCCCACCAGCGGCTGCTTTTGCAAGATAGCGGACAAAACGACCACTCATAAAGATCAAAAGTAAGACTAAGGTAACAGCAAGCATTGAAACCATCACCTGCCGGCCTAGATATCTGAAAATTATCAAAAAAAAGTCCTTTAAAATTGGATTAAAGTCACTATGTAGAATGCAGCTTAGTTAATGACTTGCTATTCTATGCTGATATAGTTGTTCAAACCACCCACAAAACGTGCAAAGCAAACTCTAAGCTTAGCCTTCCACGTAAGACAATATAAGAGAGACACATGAATTATCACCTTAGTAATGAAAAGTTATTGAATAAAACCAGTGAATGCCTTTGCCTTCCATTATTCACCGAAGGAAAACTATGCCCTCAAGGAAGCCAGGTTGATAAACAGTTAGATAACGCAATCAGCAAGCTTATCGAAAAATTTAAGATCTCTGGTGAAACAGCTAAGACAAGCATTATTCCTTTAGAAAGCGATAAAGTTCAAAGGATTGTTTTTTTAGGTTTAGGCGAAATAGAAAAACTATCAAAATCCTCATTCCGCAAAGCAGCAAAAGCGCTGGCCAGTACTTTAAAAGAAACTAATATTCAAAAACTTGACCTTGATCTTTCAAGCATCACACTGAAAGACAGCAAAAATAGTATCAGTGAAACAGTTTCCGAAATCGTCCTTGCTATCGAAGAAAGCAACTATGCGTTCGATCAATTTAAAACAAAAAAAGCAACAGCTACTTCATTAAATGAAGTGACTTTCTATGCTAATAAAAATGACAGCGACATCGAAAAAAGTATCAAAAAAGCCCAAGCCTTAAGTACGGGCATGAATTTCACGAAAGACTTAGGCAATATGCCTGGCAATATTTGCACACCTATTTATCTAGCTGAGCAAGCAGAAGAACTCACTAAAACTTGCGACAAACTATCTGTAAAAGTACTGGATGAAGAAGAGTTAGAAAAACTCGGCATGGGTGCCTTTGTTTCTGTTGCGAAAGGCAGTGTCGAATCAGGAAAATTAGTCGTTTTAGAATATAAGGGCGCTGATGATGCAAACGAAGCGCCTCATATTCTGGTCGGAAAAGGCATTACCTTTGATACCGGCGGCATCAGTTTAAAGCCTGGCCCACTGATGGATGAAATGAAATACGACATGTGTGGTGCTGCCAGTGTTTTAGGCACCTTGAAAGCGATTACTCAATTGGATGCAAAAATAAACTTAGTTTGCTTGCTAGCCTGTGCTGAAAATATGCCCGCTGGACATGCATCCAAGCCTGGTGACATTGTGACAAGCATGTCAGGTATAACAATTGAAATATTAAATACCGATGCCGAAGGTCGCCTGGTTCTTTGTGACACGCTAAGCTATGCAGAGCAATTCAAACCCGCTTCTGTTGTCGATATAGCGACATTAACCGGTGCATGCATCATTGCACTTGGAGACGCAGCATCTGCTGTCATGGGCAATAACGATGAGGTAGTCAATGCCTTATTAGCCGCTGGCCAAGAAGCAAATGATAAAGCCTGGCAACTGCCTCTTTGGGATGAATACCAAGAACAAATTGATAGCCCCTTTGCCGATGTCCAAAACATTGGCGGAAAAGGTGCGGGCAGCATTACCGCAGCATGCTTCTTATCGCGCTTCACTAAAGACTACCCTTGGGCTCACCTTGATATAGCTGGCACAGCCTGGGTTTCTGGTGGAAAGAATAAAGGCGCAACAGGCAGACCAGTACCTTTGTTACTTAATTACTTACTGGGCAAAGCCTCTTAATAAACCCTGACTTACTTCGAAAGGTTTTATGCTTTCATCAGATGAGACCTTTTACTTACTCGAGCAAGTGCTTCACCGCGCTCAACGATAGCTGTAACAACGTTGGTACCAATATGCGGAACACCCTGCGCTAGATAATACTCTTTGATATGCTCAAGATCTTGTATGGCTGATTTAGAAAAGCATAGTAAGCAAATACCCTATTTATTTACTAATGCAAAATGCAAGATTTGACCCCGTTGCCCCCGCTCACTGGACTTTTACAAATAACCTACAATACTTAACATGCTGACCTAGCCAACTAAAATACCGCAATCACATATAAAACTCATGGTAAAAGGACTCGCTCAACGCATTGAATCAATAAGCAATGCCAACATGATAAAGGTCAGTGCAATAAAGAAGTAAAATCAACATTATCATACGGGAAAATACTCATGACTTTAGGTCACTCAAAACTAGCTACAACCTCAGCCATAGCTTTAGCGCTCTGCCCCTGGACTGCACAGGCCGAGAACTGGGCCGATAAACTGTCAGTCAGCGGTTTTGCCAGCGCAGTCTATCATCAGACTGATGAATCGGCAGTTTTTAACGACACATACGACAATCAAGGAAGCTATGATGGCACAAAAATGGGCCTCAATTTTAATGCCAACGTCAACGAGCAATTTAACTTTGCCAGCCAGTTCTTTGCCACTAAAGAGGAGGATAACTACGTCGTACACTTAGATTGGGCTTTCGGCGAATTTAAGCTGACAGATAGTCTGAGTTTAAGAGCGGGTAAACTCAAGTTCCCGGTAGGTCTGATCAATGAAGTGTCTGATGTGGGTTACACCTACCCTTGGCTGCATGCTCCGTCATCCTTTTATTCAGAAGTAGGACCCAATCTCAATGGCCCGCAAATTACCCGCGAGGCCTTCACGGGTGGTAGCTTGTTATGGGAAGTCGAAGCAGGTGACTGGGTCGTTGAATTTGATCTGTTTAGAGGCGATATTAATCTTGAAGGCATGACGACCCGCAAGCTGACGGGTCTGGTGATCAATGCCAACTGGAATGATGAAATTCAACTCGAATTAAGCACCTATGAAGGCACCATGCGTGATATTTCCTTGGAAGGTGCGGTTGCACCGCCCAGTGGATCAGCCTGGGACAATACACTGTTTGCAATGCAAAGCAGGATGGAAGGAGGCAAGCATTCAGCAGATAGCTTCGGCATAAAATATGATAATAGCCAATTTCTATTTATGTCCGAAATTTCTAAAGTAGAAATGGCCAACATAACCGCCATGGAGGCCACGGGCTGGTATAGCACGCTGGGTTACCAGGTAGGTGCATTTTTGCCCACTATTACCTATGAAAATTATGAGCAAGGAGATGGCTCAGGGGCATTTGACGATGATCAGGACACGATCACGCTGGGTTTACGCTGGGATTACCTGAGCAACGTCGCCATAAAATTTGAAATTGCCCAAATCAAGCAAAACAACGCTAATGGTAATGGCGGCTTTTTTGGCTACGAAAACAACCCGAAAGACGATACCACCAATATGTTTGGTATTGGCATTGACACCGTTTTTTAGAGGAAATTGAAATGAATAAATTTTTTGATATTTTTAATCCCGCCCGCCTTATCATTGTGTGTTGTGTCATTTTATTTAGTCATGCGACGACAGCCGATATTGCCATCGTAGTGAATCCAAACAGCTCAGAATCCAGCATCAGCACCTCACATGCAAAGAAGGTTTTTCTTGGCAAAAAAACAGCGTTTACCAGTGGCAACACGGCTACCGCAGTAGATCAACCGGAAGGCAGCGACCTTCGTAATACCTTTTATCAGAAGCTGAGCAATAAAAATGAAGCGCAAATGAAAGCGTACTGGTCAAGAATGATTTTCTCCGGCAAGGCAACCCCGCCCCACATCGTCGCAGACGATACGGCCGTCAAGGCCTGGCTTGCAAGCCAAAGCGATGGCATAGGCTACATCGACAGTAGCGCTGTAGACGAGTCTGTCAAAGTTCTGCTAATGATTAAATAAATTTCTTTCTGCAGGTAGGCAAATAGACAGTATCAGCATTTGCCTTATCACCAGCCATAAAATCAATTTCTAAGCATATAAATTGGAGAAGTAGTATTGTGAACAGCTTTAGCTCAATTTCAATTCGCGTAAAAATTTTGATCATCGTTTTGATTGCGATCATCGGTTTCAGTATCCTTCTCTTTTTTAACTATATGGTGACGCATGAAAACACTAACCGCTTGCAAAATGTCAAGGACATTTACTTCCCGACTCTGGAACGTATCGATGCCAACCTGGTCCGTCTCGACAAAATCAAAGGAACCCTGAATGCAGCAGTGATCAGCGCAGAGATTGACATGCTAGAGGATGCAGACGAGCTGGCCCAGCAAACCCGCTCCGCTTTTGACGAAATAACTAAACTTGATGCCGCAACGGTCAGTGAAGTCAAAGATCTCTCCAGCTTATTTGATCACTATTACAGCAATGCAAAACAACTCACTACTGGCATGGTGAATGAAACCATTAAAGCTGAAAAAATCAAACTCAGCGTTGAGAAAATGCGAGACTCGCTGATTGCATATAGTAACGCCCTGACTGCCTTCCGGCTTGCCAGCTATAAGCGATTCACCGGTAATATTGTCGATGCCAATAACGCCTCTGAAGCCGCTCTTAATATTGGCTTAAGCGTTAGCTTATTGGTCATTACTATTGTTGCCTTAAGTGGTTTTTTGATCGGCGTGATGATAGAGCGAAATGTTATGAATGTGGTTACTGCACTGGATGAAATCGCCGAAGGTGAAGGCGACCTAACCCAACGCCTGGAATCAAAAGGTAAAGATGAAATGGCTAAACTGGCAAACAGTTTTAACCGGTTTATGGATAACCTTCAGCCCATTATTCGGCAGGTCTCAGACTCCACGCGGGAACTTTCTACTTCGGTCGAAAAAATGTCCTCGCTTTCAGAAGAAAACAAAATCAGCAGCGCCAGACAACACCAAGAAACGGAACAGGTTGCATCTGCCATAACAGAAATGACCGCAACAGCCCATGAGGTGGCTCGCAACTGTGAAAATGCCGCTGCAGCAGCACTTGAAGCCAGCTCCGAAGCCTCGAACGGGCAAAACGTTGTAGCAAGCACCATCAGCTCTATTAGCCAGCTGGCAAATGAAGTCGAAACCGCTGCCGGGGTCATTCAACGGCTTGAAAAAGACTGTGGAGATATTGGTGCTATTATGAATGTTATTCGGGGTATTTCTGAGCAAACCAATTTATTAGCCTTGAATGCCGCTATTGAAGCAGCAAGAGCTGGCGAACAAGGTCGCGGGTTTGCAGTGGTCGCCGATGAGGTTAGAACTCTGGCCAGCAGAACCCAGCAGTCTACCGACGAAATTCAGGAAATGATTGAACGACTTCAAACTGGAACTGCACAAGCTGTTGAGGTGATGTCAAAAAGCCGTAAGCAGGCTAATACCAGTGTTGATCATGTATCTCATGCTGGCGAATCATTAACAGCTATAGCTAAATCCATCAACACGATCAGTGAGATGAATACCCAAATAGCAACAGCATCCGAAGAACAGACCGCTGTTGCAGAAGAAATTCATCGTAATGTTATTAATATCAGCGATCTGGGCCATCACGTCATCATCAGCTCCGAAAAAGCCGCTACATCCAGTGGCGAATTAAGTCAGATGTCGCGTAATCTTCAGAGCCTCATTGGACGCTTCAAAGCTTAACATCATCCGAAGAGCAGGTTATATCAAGAGAAACGCCACATTTCAATCACACAAGAATTTTAACGTGGCCATATAACCTGCTTTATCGGCGTAGCGTCTTTGGCTTATTTTGCTACCTTGCTTTCATTAATCCGGTCAATCGCATTCATTGAGTTATGTATCAGTTTTGACCTGATACGTCCTGAATATAACCTTAATTTATTACGCAATGCTGATTTTCGTGCCGGTAGCCATTCAACCCGATCACCCACTTTTATTTGGCCTACTTTGATAACGGATGCATTAATACCTAAATGTCGACCGGTATGTTTTTCAAGCGTGCGTAATATTTTTGCATCTTTTCCAAAATTCACTTGCGGCTGGGCTGGCATGGAACACCTAAGGGTTTTTGAAACACACTTAATGACCAGATCACCAATACGTAAATGTCCATCAAGCCAATCAAACTCCTCAAATATCGCCTGCTTAGTCGCGCTATCTATGACGATATTAGGCCTGAAACGCACACTATTAAAATCACCATCGGGCTCAAGTTCTTGCAACTTATCGAAGGTATTTGTCGTAATAAGGTGTAACGGATAACAGTCATAGTATCGACCTAGTGGGGTGGAAAAAATCGCTAATTCAAGCATCTTTAACCAAGAGATAGAAGACATATCAGGAAGCGTCTTGGAAGCAAATTGTTTTTTAATCGCTTTAGCACCTGACATTTCAGTTAAACGATAATGCTGCCAATTGCGCTTAGCCTGAAGAGGCCAAAGTGTAAGCTCTTTATTTAGATAGTGACTAATAATCTCATTCGCATTGTCGTCGGAACTATGTAATTTTGTACCATCAGGTAATTCAATTGTAATATGAGGAATAATCTTCCCTTGAGGCTCATGATCATAGGAAGGTGTACATAAAAGCTGCTTAGGCATTTTCCTAACACTGGTAAGCTCACCAGCCTTTTCATCCCTTAGTGCCCATAACCTGTCGCCATACAAACCGCCTTTTTCTATATTCGCTTTTTCTACCTGCTCCCCTGCCATAGATTTAACCGGGTAACGCCAAAGCTCTTTAACTGTTCCGACAAAATACGCCATAATACTTTTACCCTGACCTTGTAAACTATTTGTAAACTAGCGGAAGAGCGTGGGCCAACGTCACAAACACATGAACTATGATGATGCCCTTAGGGCCAGTTATCATTGCACAAAGCTATGTCATATTCTACTTTTTACGCTGAAAGACCAGTAATACACTTATGTTGAATTTTAATCTAATTCTGATCAAAAAAATGACTTTATTGATATTCATATGGTTTATTTCAATTGATACTAAATCAGAAATATATCAATGGGTGGATGAGAATGGTCATACTCATTTTGGTGACCGAGCGCCCCAAACCTCAACAGTAAAAGAGATTTCAAAGCAGGTGAATCACATTAATATAAGCAGTGACTTAAGCTCACCAGAAATGATTCTTCGCCATCAACAAGCTATAGATGCTTAAAGAGAAAATAAAATGCCCTTATTACCCCACATCGCTGTCGAAACCGGTTCCAAGCCTATTGCCTCTATCATTTGGTTACACGGCTTAGGCGCCACTGGTCATGACTTCGAATCGGTCGTGCCGTATTTAAACCTTCCGGATACGCTTCCCGTTCGCTTTATTTTTCCGCATGCACCTGAAATATCTGTCACCATTAATGGTGGTTATGTCATGCCTGCCTGGTACGATATTCTAGAAATGAATATCGAACGTAAAATTGACGAAACCCAAATTCAGCAATCCAGTGATGCCATTTCAGTCTTGATAGAAAGAGAAATCTCACGCGGCATTCCGAGTAACAAAATTATTCTGGCAGGTTTCTCTCAGGGTGGCGCGGTGGCTTACCATTGCGGTTTAAGTTTCAATAAACCACTGGCTGGAATTCTTGCTATGTCGACGTATTTTGCTACCTGGCGAACCTTGAACATCCACCCTGCAAACAAAGCTATTCCACTTCACCTATTTCATGGCACTTACGATGATGTTGTCCTGGAAAGTATGGGGCTGGAAGCACGAAGAGTATTAATCGAGAAGGGCTTTGAGCCTGAGTTTAAAACCTATTCGATGGGTCATGAAGTTTGTATGGAAGAAGTACATGATATTTCAGCACTATTGCAGGCTCTTTTGAAATAAACACTCATGACATTTCACTCATGAGCACTTTGAATGCAAAAAATGCAGCTGATGTTCTATTATCAACTTCTAGCTTGCTAAATATTTGCTCTAAATGCTTGTTCACTGTTCTTGGGCTCATAGACAGAATTGTACCTATTTCACGATTAGTTTTACCTTTACTAATCCATAATAAGACCTCCGCCTCACGCGTTGTGACTTTAAATTTTTCTTTCAAAAGGTCCACTTCATTGGGTCTTTCAGGGTCAATTATTCTTAATAAAAACTCATCGTTGCCTGTTTGACCTATATATTTCAATTGAAGTTCTTTCAGCGGTGTTTGAAGAGTCAGTTCTTTTTCTTTGTTATAGCGCTCATCCAGAATCGTTGTTAAATAAACTGATAACTCAATATCTAACCATTTTGCATTGGCTCCCGTCTGGTTAAACAATTGATGTGCCATGGGAGTACCCCACAAGAATTCTCCTTTTAGATTACTCGAAATCAAATATTGACCCGCTGAATCCAAAGCGGCGTAGGCACTTGATGTCAAACGTGCATTCGAAAGATGGGCTTTAATCCGAGCTAATAATTGTTCTGTGATAATCGGCTTGGTCAGATAATCTACACCACCAACTTCAAAGCCCTTCAAGACACTTTCTGTATCACTTAAACCTGTCATAAAAATCACTGGAATATGCGCTAAATCGGGGTTCTCTTTTAAGCGCCTGCAGGTTTCAAAACCGTCCATATTCGGCATAATTGCATCTAAGAGAATAACGTCGGGCACAAGATTACCTGCAATCATTAAGGCCTGCTCTCCCTCTAGAGCGACCAGAACTTTAAGACCAGCTTCATCTAACGTGTCATTTAACATGCTGAGTGTTTCAGGCATATCATCTACTATCAATACGACATCCTTGTCTTTCATGTCGTGACTTGTCATCTGAATCGCCCTAATGCTTCAATAATTCGTTCGAATTGAAAGCCATTTACCAACGCGTCTATGTGTTCAATAAATTCAATAGAGGCTAGGTCATTTTCTTTCATGCTCTGTAATTTTTGCTGGAGCCCTTTGGCATAACCAATTTCTGAAAAGCGCAGTAGCTCTTGTAAATGATGTGGCTCGGGTAATTCTTTCAGTGCCGATAAATCATGCACCTTATCGTTGATAGGTAAATTTTCAGGCATATATTCCCATTCAAGCATAAGGTGCTTACCGATTAGCTCCATAAGTGAACGCAAACGTATTGGCTTACATAAGTAATCATCATGAGCTAAATCGTAACCTTCAGCTGCATTGCCTTCATTGGCATCCGCAGAAACCATAATGATAGGGACGACTGAATTTATTTGCCTGATTTTTGTCACCGTCTCCCAACCACTCAAACCCGGCATCGCCACATCCATTAATATAATGTCTGGCGAACAATCCTGAAGCATTATCAAGCAGGTTAAGCCATCTTGCGCTTCTATAACGTCGAATCCAAGTGGGGCAAGAATATCTGTAATGAGACCTCGCGCTGAAGGATCATCATCAACGACCATCACTGTTTTTAAAGCACCGGTATAACCTTGAATTTTTTGTTTCACTTGCGGAATATCTATCGGTTCTGCGATTCTGGATAGCATCAATGACACTTTAAAGGTACTACCTTGATTTGGAGAGCTAAGAATAGAAATATCTCCACCCATGATTTCAGTTAAAAGCTTGGTGATCGTTAAGCCAAGGCCTGTTCCAGACACATGATTCATCCCAGGCCTTCTGATCCGCTCAAAGGGAGCAAAAATCCTTTCCTGATCTTCAATATCTATGCCTCTTCCTGTATCTGAGACTTTAAACTCAGCCACTTGACTTCGATAACGCACAGAGAGCTTAACTTCGCCTTTTTCGGTAAATTTAAGGGCATTAGACAACAAATTAATCAGAATTTGTCGCAGTCTCTGTTCATCTGCTTTGACATGTTCAGGTAAACGATCTAAACACTCATATGAAAATTTTATCCCTTTTGCTTGGGCTTGAAGCTCAAACATATTCACAATCTGATTCAATAAGCTTTCAATTTTCACTTGGTTAGAATGAAGGTCAAGCCGCTTTGCTTCAATCTTGGAAATATCCAGAAGCCCTTCGATCAAATCACCTAAATATTCTCCACTTCGCCTAATGGTACTGATAGCACTGCGACGATTCACCGGAATATTTGGATCCTTATCTAATAATTGGGCGTAACCTAAAACAGCATTTAATGGTGTGCGCAGTTCGTGACTAATACCGGTGAGATAACGGCTCTTGGCCTGATTGGCCGCTTCTGCATTCTCTTTTGCTAGCTGAAGCGCCTGATCGGTTTTTTCATGTGCTGAAATTTCCTCTTGTAAGCGATGGGTTTGTCTATTTGTTTCTTCTTCTGCCACCCGACGACTATCACTCACCAGAACAAACAGCCAAGCCATCACCCCGCCAATAATAATCAGAATAAACGAGACATTCCAAAGCGCAGATGCGACAAGACCACTATCCACATGGCTTTCATAAACAATCTGAAAATAAATCACTAATAACAAAGCCGCAATAACTAACAGGATGAGAAAAAATAAACCCAGGAAATTACTCACCTTGGTATTTAGCATAGAAAAAACAGGGTCTGGAAGAATTCTCCCTAGCAGAGACAGAAGTTGTTCTGAAAATTTCGACTTTGTTTTGCAAACATCATTGCACCGAGCATCCAATGAACAACACAAAGAACAAATATACCCTTCATAAGCCGGACAATGCGCCATATCTTCAGTTTCAAAGCTATGTTCACAGATGCAACATTTAAGTTCCTGTATGTCGGCAGGATGAATAAGACTGGAACGTGCAATATAATATTTACCTTGGGTAAACCACGCGATAAACGGTGCAAGAATAAAGGTCGTGCCTAAAGTAATAAACGATGATAAAGCCGCTGCGGTGTCACCAAAACTACCTAGGTGGGCATTCAAACCAATGATTGATGCCACGAGCATTGAACCCACGCCCACAGGGTTAATATCAAAAAGGTGAGCTCTTTTGAATTCAATATGTGCAGGTCTTAAACCAAGCGGTTTATTGATGACTAAATCGGCCACCAATGAACCTACCCAAGCTAAAGCGATGATGGCATAGCCACCTAAGATATCTTCAAGAACTTGATAAATACCCAGTTCCATTAACATTAAGGCAATAATGACATTAAATACCAGCCATACCACTCTTCCTGGGTGGCTATGCGTTAAGCGTGAGAAGAAATTTGACCAGGCAATCGATCCGGCATAGGCATTGGTCACATTGATTTTAAGCTGCGATAAGATAACGAAGATACCTGCTAAGGCTAAGGCTAAGTCGGGTGAATTTGAAATATAGCCAAAAGCCACCAAATACATATGCGCCGGGTCAGAGGCATTAACGGGTTCAATACCATGACCCAAAGCTAAGACAGCCAAAAAAGAACCTGCTAAAATTTTAAGCCCGCCAACGATAATCCATCCTGGGCCCCCTGCTATGAGAGATATCCACCATTTTCGACGGGCTTTTTTATCCAGAGAACTTTCATCGTATTCTGGTAAAAAACGCAGGAAGTCTACCTGCTCACCAATTTGCGCTACTAATGAGAACACAACGGATGCTGCCGCACCAAAAAGAAGCAAGTTAAATTTTGGGGCATTCGCTTCGGTGTCGACTTCATAATCTACCCAGCTAGAGACAGAACTAATATCCTGATAGGCAATAAATACAAAAGGTAGAAGCTGGAGAATAACCCAAAAAGGTTGGGTCCAAAGTTGAAAACGACTAATTAAGGTAATGCCATAGGTCACTATTGGAATAACCACTAACGCACAAATCACATAACCAATGGATAAGGGTATACCCAGTGTTAGCTCGAGAGCCATCGCCATAATAACCGCTTCTAAGGCAAAGAAAATAAAGGTAAATGATGCGTAAATCAGCGATGTAATGGTTGAACCGATATAGCCAAAACCCGCGCCACGGGTTAGTAAATCAATATCGATACCATAACGTGCAGCATAGTAACTAATAGGCATGCTGGTGAGAAAAATGATCAGTGCCACCACCATGATAGCCACTACGGCATTGGTAAAGCCATAACTCAGGGTAATCGCTCCACCGATGGCTTCTAGCGCCAAGAAAGAAATCGCACCTAAGGCCGTATTAGAGACTCTTGCAGCAGAAAATGTACGGGCTTTTTTGGCCGTAAACCTTAGGGCGTAATCTTCAAGTGTTTGATTCGCGACCCATCGATTGTAGTTCCGCCTGACACGGAAGACCTGCTGTTTCGCTTTCATTAACGGTTCTCTTTTGGCAGTGGGAAAACATTCCTATACAACATCTCTATAAAAAAGACTGAATAAGAAAACCAACTGTTCGAGCTCTAGGCTGTGGTGCTAAAAACTCATCGAACACATGCTCAACTAAATTAATTCAAGCAATAAGCTCGCCACTCATATCATAAAAAACCAAGAATTATTCTATATCTTAAATGCGTGCACATGACTTTAGCGCGGAATATTTGCCCACCATATAAGTCAAATGACTTAGCCCTATGAGCCGAATGCTCCATTGTTGAATTTTATTTGAATCCTGATACTGATCAGGTGACAGATAGCCAAGACTTCGGTCTCAAACCGTCTGAAAAACCTCACGCTAAGTTGCAGAGTCCTTTAGATCTCAACTAGCACCGAGTGAATTTAAACAAGTAAATGACTCAATGTTTTTAAAACAGTAAAGAGGAAGCGACATGACGCACGATAAATCAACATCATTGCAAACCAAGAAATTGGGTTTTGACATGCCCACCAAAAGAAGATCTCTTCTAAAAACCATCGCGGCTCTACCCGTCATGATGATGCTCTCTTACAGCTCACTTTCTGCTGCATCTGAGGTCAATACGACAGGTTTGGCAGTAACGGACAGTGAAGTAACTGTGGGTATTCTTCATTCCCTAACTGGCACCATGGCGATCAGTGAAACTGGAGCACAGGAAGCAGAAAAACTCGCCATCAAACAGATCAACGAAAGTGGCGGCATATTAGGTCGTCAAATCAAGATTATTCAGGAAGATGGCGCCAGTGATTGGCCAACCTTTGCTGAAAAAAGTCGTAAGCTTTTGGTACAAGACAAAGTAGCCGCGGTATTTGGCGCATGGACCTCTGCTTCACGTAAAGCAGTACTACCCGTTTTCGAGAAAGAAAATGGTTTGCTTTATTACCCGACTTTCTATGAGGGATTAGAGCAATCTAAAAACGTCATCTATACAGGTCAGGAAGCCACACAACAGATACTGGATGGCCTTAACTGGGTAGCTAAAGAGAAAAAAGCGAAAACGTTTTACCTGATAGGTTCGGATTATATCTGGCCACGTACCTCAATGAAAATTGCACGTAAGCATATTGAAAACGTCCTTGGCGGAAAAGTAGTTGGTGAAGAATACAAACCCTTAGGCAACACGCAGTTTGGTTCTGTTATCAACAAAATCCGTCTGAAAAAGCCTGATGTTATCTACGCTGCCGTTGTTGGCGGAAGTAACGTTGCCTGGTTCAAACAGCTTAAAGCAGCGGGGATCACTTCCAAGAAACAAACACTTCTAACGATCTCTGTGACAGAGGATGAAGTATTGGGTATTGGTGGTGAAAACCTTGAAGGCTTCTACTCAATCATGAAGTACTTCCAAAGCCAGGATAACCCTAACAACATCGCATTTGTGAAAGCTTTCAAAGAAATGTGGGGTGAGGACAGCGTGATCGGTGACGTCACACAAGCCGCTTACTTAGGCCCTTGGTTATGGAAAGCTGCCGTAGAACGTGCAGGTTCTTTCGATGTCGATAAAGTGGTCGCTGAGTCTGAGAAAGGCGATATCGAGCTAACAACGGCGCCTGAAGGTTATGTGAAACTTCACAAAAACCATCATTTATGGAGTAAAGCCCGTGTTGGTCGATGGGAAAAGAATGGTCAGGCGACCGTGGTTTACACCTCTGAATTACTTGAGCCAGATCCATTCCCAGCTGGCTATCAATAAGCAGCAATCAATAGGTAATTAATCGTCCTATAGAAAATTGTAAAAAAGGAAAAGCTAGCGGACATGAAGTCCGCTAGTAATTCAAATAGAAACACACAGCTCATCATCTTTCATGGCAACAGATTTTGGATCTTTGTCCCCCATTTTGGAGATTTAATATGGATGGATATACCTCTAGCGAATTAGTCTCGATATTCGCCATGCAAGGATTCGCTGGCATTAGCCTATTCAGCGTACTTCTACTGATGGCGCTAGGCTTAGCGATCATATTCGGACAGATGGGCGTCATTAATATGGCCCATGGTGAATTTATGGCGGTAGGAGCCTATGTGACCTACTTCTTATCTTATATTACAGAAACATATTTCCCGTCTTTAATGCCCTACTATTTTGTATTCGCCATTTTTGTGGCCTTTCTAATTGCCGGAGTACTCGGTTATTGCGCCGAATTCCTGCTCATTAGACACCTATATACAAGGCCATTAGACACGCTTTTAGCAACATGGGGTTTAAGCCTCATTATGCAACAATCATTTCGTTCGCTATTTGGCGCACGAGAAGTCAGCCCGACATTACCTGACTGGTTAATGGGTTCATATCAACCGACTGAAATGATCGATATTCCTATTAATGGCATGTTTGTACTTGGCTTAACGGCCGTCGTGACCGTAGGTGTTTTCTACCTGATGTTTAAATCGAAGTGGGGTCTGCGCGTCAGAGCGACGACACAGAATCGTGTTATGAGTGGCGCAGTGGGTATCAACACCAAAAAAGTCGATCGATACACCTTTGCTTTAGGTTGTGGTATCGCGGGCATTGCCGGCGCGGCATTTACCACCATCGCATCAACTGGCCCAACTACTGGCACACTCTATATCGTAGATACCTTTATGGTGGTGGTATTTGGTGGTGCGGCAAGTCTCTTTGGCACCATTGCTTCTGCCTTCTCGATCGCACAAGCGCAATCTATCTTGGAATTCTTTATCAGTGGTTCTATGGCTAAGGTGTATACCTTATTCGCCCTTGTCTTGATCTTGATGTTCAAGCCAGAAGGCCTGTTTGCTAGCAAGGTTCGCCGCTAATGCGAATCTTGAAAGTGATTAAAACGCAATAGAAATAAGAGCAGCTAGCAGATTAGTTACAAAAGTAGCTACAAACAGTGTTAACGAAATATGAAAGACAGGTCAGTGAAAGATTCATTCTGACTGCAGTCATTGAAGTTTTTGGAGAGAATTATGAGCTTCGTATATGAAAAACTAATGGGCGGAAAAAAGGGTATGGTCGGGCTGTTTATACTAGTAGTGTTGATCTTGGTCGTTTTCCCCTTATTTCTCGATGCATTTCGACTTAACATGGTCGGTAAATATTTAACCTATGCCTTTGCTGCGGTGAGTCTTGTCTTACTTTGGGGCTATGGCGGTACCCTAAGTTTAGGCCAAGGCATATTTTTTGGTCTTGGCGGTTATGGCATGGCCATGTTTCTGAAATTAGAGGCCTCTTCTCCTGAAAATACGGCTATTCAGTCTACACCTGGTATTCCTGACTTTATGGATTGGAACCAGATCACTGAATTACCCTGGTTTTGGGAACCTTTCTCCAGCCTCGGTTTTACTATCGCTGCTATCTTAATCCTTCCTGCTTTATTTGCTTATATCATTGGTTCTGCGATGTTTAAGCGTCGCGTGGGCGGGGTTTACTTTGCGATTATCACTCAGGTTATCGCCGTGATTCTAACGGTATTGATTGTCGGTCAGCAGGGTTTCACTGGCGGCATAAATGGTATCACCGATTTACGCACCATGAACGGCTGGGACATCACCTCAGATAGCGCAAAGTATATTTTCTACTATATAAATGCGGCTTTATTAATTGCTGTCATTATCGCTTCACGCTACATATTAACCAGTAAGTTTGGGCGTTTACTCTTAGCCATTCGAGACAAAGAAGATCGTGTTCGCTTCTCTGGCTATGACGTAGCTAACTTTAAGATCTTTATCTTCTGCTTTGCGGCCATGATCTCTGCCATTGGTGGCGCCATGTTTACCCTACAGGTTGGCTTTATGTCGCCGTCATTTGTGGGCATTGTACCTTCCATCGAAATGGTTATCTTCTGCGCAATTGGCGGGCGTATGTCATTAATTGGTGCGGTCTATGGCACATTAATTATTAATTACGGCAAAACCGTGTTTTCTGAATCGTTCCCAGAGCTGTGGTTATTCCTAATGGGCGCCTTGTTCATTGGCGTGGTGATGTTTTTCCCGAATGGTTTAGCAGGACTTTGGGATGACTATGGTCACCATATCACCAACAAATTCCGCTTTATCACCAAACTATTTAACAAAGAATCCAGAGCATCTAACCCTAAAGACCTTATCTCTGAAAAACAGGCAAGCAATCCAAGCTGATATGGGATGCTGACCAAATAAGTTAATGACTATGCTGATTTTTGGAGACGGATATGAATATGAATACGAATACAGATTACACCTTATCAATTGAAGACTTAACGGTTTCATTTGATGGTTTCAAAGCCGTTGATGACTTGAACTTTTATCTCGATAAAAATGAACTTCATGTGGTCATCGGCCCAAATGGCGCAGGGAAAACAACGGTACTGGATTTGATCTGCGGTAAAACCAAAGCCAGCTCAGGCAGTATCAAATTTTTAAATAAAGAGCTTACTAAATTATCAGAGCATGACATCGTGCGCGCAGGTGTAGGCCGTAAATTCCAGACACCCTCTATCTATGAAAATCTCACGGTACTCGAAAATCTGGAAGTGTCCTATCCAAAGGGTCGTGGGGTGTTTGGTTCATTGATGTTTAAACGTGATGACACTGTGCTTAGCAAGATTAAGGAAGTTGCGAAAGACATCATGCTTGAAGATCAGCTAGACACAGAGTCTGGCCTGCTTAGCCATGGTCAAAAACAGTGGCTGGAAATAGGCATGCTGTTAATCCAGGACCCACAACTGCTGATGCTTGATGAACCCGTCGCGGGGATGAGTGTAAAAGAACGAGAGCAAACAGCGGAGTTACTAAACAAAATCAGCCAAGGCAGATCCGTCTTAGTCATAGAACACGACATGGAATTTGTTGCGCGGATTGCCCATAAAGTAACCGTTTTACATCAAGGAAAAATACTCGCTACCGGTGATATGGAGACAGTTCAAAAAAATCCAGACGTTATCGAAGTGTATCTCGGTCACTAGTGAGCGCTCTTGAGAGCAAAAGAACGAACAAACATATTAGTAGGTGAAGCTATGTTAAGCATTTCTAACTTAAGAGTGGCATACGGGCAAAGTGAAGTGATTCAGGATTTAAACTTTATCGTCCCGAAAAATGAAACCCTGGCCATCATGGGCCGCAATGGTATGGGCAAAACCACCCTTTTTAAGTCGCTAATCGGGATTCTTCCAAGTGCTGGTGGTGAGATTTCTATTGATGGCGTCGATGTCACTAAATGTGAGCCTTACCAACGCGTTGAAAATGGTATCGCTTATGTGCCACAGGGTCGAATGATTTTCCCTAATTTGACCGTTCAAGAGAATATAGAAACGGGTATGGATGTATCGAAATTAAAAACCATTCCAGACGATATTTATGCTCTCTTCCCTGTTCTACGAGACATGCGCCATCGTAAAGGCGGCAATTTATCAGGTGGTCAACAGCAACAGTTAGCCATTGCTCGAGCACTTGTTACCAACCCGAAAGTATTGCTTTTGGATGAGCCCACTGAAGGCATTCAGCCGTCAATCATCAAAGATATTGCCAAGGTCCTAAACGAAATAAAAAAGCTTCGAGATATTACGATTATTGTTTCTGAACAGGTCTTGAGCTTCACCATGGATGTCGCAGACCGAATTATCGTCATCGATAAAGGTAAGTTTATTCATGAAGATTTACGCGCAGACGTCAATACCGAGCAAATCAAGAAATACCTCTCGGTTTAGCCCTGTGAACCAGAAACCCAAGAAGTAAAAAAAGCACGACCCAAAACCGTAAAACACATTAGGTGAAATGAGGAGCCTGACATGACTGATACCATCATAAAAGTAAATTTAAAAGAGTCACCCTACACCAATGAAAAGATCCATAACCGTTGGCACCCTGATATTCCAATGGTCGAAATGGTGAAACCTGGTGATGACTTTATCGTAGAATGCTATGACTGGACAGGGGGACAAATAAAGAATAATGATTCCGCTGAAGATGTCAGAGACGTTGACTTGTCACAAGTGCACTTTCTTTCTGGCCCAATCGGTGTTGAAGGCGCTGAACCAGGCGACTTGTTAGTTGTCGACATTATGGACATTGGTACTTTCGATGAGAGCCAATGGGGCTTCAACGGCTTCTTCTCAAAGCAAAATGGTGGTGGCTTTTTAACCGAACACTTCCCGGAAGCTCAAAAGTCGATTTGGGACTTCAATGGGATGTTCACCAAATCACGCCATATTCCAAATGTCGAGTTTGCCGGTTTAATCCACCCGGGGTTGATAGGCTGCTTACCGTCTAAAGAAATGTTGGAAGAATGGAATACCCGTGAGAAAGGTCTATACGACACAGAACCTGAGAGAGTACCTGCATTAGCCACCTTACCAGATGGTTCAACCGCTCATATGGGCACAATGAAAGGTGAAGCGGCTAAACTAGCCGGTGCTGAAGGCGCTCGAACTGTTCCACCAAGAGAGCATGGCGGGAACTGTGATATTAAAGATCTATCACGTGGTTCTAAAATTTACTTCCCGGTGTATGTCAAAGACGGCGGCCTAAGTGTCGGCGATTTACACTTTAGCCAAGGCGATGGCGAAATCACCTTCTGTGGTGCAATTGAAATGGCGGGCTGGATTCACTTACGTGTGAATCTAATTAAGGACGGCATGTCTCAATACGGTATTAAAAACCCTATCTTTAAACCAAGCCCTATCACGCCTAAATATGATGACTACTTGATATTTGAAGGTATTTCAGTCGATGAATATGGCAAGCAGCATTATCTGGATGTCCATGTTGCCTATCGTCAAGCGTGTTTGAATGCCATTGAATACATGACTAAATTTGGCTATTCCAAAGCCCAGGCATATGCCATATTAGGTTGTGCACCAGTGCAAGGCCATATCAGTGGTGTGGTAGATATTCCGAATGCCTGCGCAACACTCTGGCTACCGACGGATATCTTCGACTTTGATATGCAACCCAATGCTAATGGGCCAACTAAAATGGTTGACAGCAGCACAGTCGATATCCCTTTAGCGCCTGATAAATAATAAACAAAAGCACAAGAAAGGGAATGATTCAGTTGATAAGCATGACTGAGTCATTCCGCATTTTTTAGAAAAAAAGTGAGGATAAGACAATGCCCTTATATGATTACAAATGTGAGAAGCACGGTATTTTTCATGAATTAGTGCCCATGAATGAAAGTGGCCATGCACAAAATTGCCCAAGCTGTGGAAATATTTGCGCCAGGGTTATTATTCTATCTTCGAACCTTCCGCCAATGGATCAGGCACAAAAAAAGGCCCATGAAAGAAATGAAAAAAGTGCCCATGAACCAGTCTTTTCAACAACGGAAAGTCGTGATGAAAAGCATGGGAGCGCTTGCGGCTGTGAGAAACCCAATGAAAGACGCTCCAAGATGCTGTACTTGGCAGATGGCAGTAAAATATTTCCTTCGCAAAGACCGTGGATGATTTGTCATTAACCTGGTTTATTCGTTCTAAGAATTGCACAAAAAAGCCGTTTGAAATTGGCATACGATCAATTTCAAACGGCCTTTTTAGACTTAAGCACCTTTTCTAAAATTCAAAGAGACCCGATTTGAGTGCCACTGTTACATTTACGATATTCTGAATAAGCCTTCTTTAAATCTGTCAAACCTATTGCAAGCTCTTGAGTACGCTTGCCTAGCTCATTCCCACCAAGGCGAATACTAAGCTGTTTATTATTTTTTAGTGCGCTTTCTAGATTACCGGACCAAACTGCGCTTGTTTGAAAATAGTTCTTATTGAAGGCTTGCAATGAGCCATTATCAAATTTAAGCCCAACACGTGGCTGAGCAATATCTATGTTTGTGGTGGAGTTCACTAATAAATCGTTCCCTACAACCGTCAACCAAACTTGGGTAGCGTAGTTTTCTAGCTCAACTTGCATCGTTGAAGAAGAGAGTGAACACACCTCCTGGTAGAGGCTGTCATTATTTTTCGATAACTGCCACATACCATATTCATTCACCTCTGATTGATAGTCAGTAGAACTCGCTAACAGCAATAGTTCGTTGGGTAATTCAATTTCGGCCACCTCAGTTTTTACAACTGGCAATACTTTGTTAACCGGCGCTCCTGCGGCAGTGGGATTTTCCTGAGTGACACGATTTATATCTTCAATCGATTCAATTTCTTCTTGAGAATCGTCCTGAGAATAGTGTGCGACTAAAGTTGTTTCAGTTTCAGGGCTTATATTATTTTCAATAGGGGTAACAGCGACTTCAACTTCTTGTGGTTGGATAATCTCATCATTATTTGATGTGTCAGATGCTATCTCTTTTTTAACTATCTCTTTTTTAACTATATCTACTTTAGCTATTTCATTATTTGATGCTTCAGATTCTAACTCTATTTCTGCTATTTCATTATTAACCATCTCTTCAAAAATAAGTTCCACATCGCTTTTGAGTATACTGTCTTCGAGTGAACGAATCGTCTGATATTCAATATCTGTTTCATTCGATTCAGCATATAAATCAGACCATACATATAAACTGTCTTTGATTGAGTAATCATTAGAGCTAAAGACACTGCAAGAAGCTAAACCCAAGAGAAGAAAAACACTCACGCCAGATTGAATAAAAAGAGTTAAACCTTTTGTCTTAAAGAATTTAATAGATAAGTGCGAATTCATATGTTCACCTACTTCATAGCACTCAGTTCAAAATCACATGAACGTGATTAAAGAAACAAGACACTACATTTATTTATTATGTTTATCGGTACAGCGTTTATCAAAAAAAGGATATCTATATTTTATATTATTTTGTTTGTTTACTATGAGTTAACACGGTCATCACGAGAATATTTCAATGCAAGATTTTCAATGCAATAGATATAAGCAAACTTCATGACAAGATTGCTAAACAAGTCATTAACAATAACTTGAATCCAATAGCGCTACAAGCAAGATAATTAAAATGTAAACAAACCTGACAGTTTAATTATCTTCTATTTTGACTTAATACAAAAAAGATAATCAATAAAAACTTGCTCATATTCACTCCATTCAATTTATTAGATTCAGAAACAATTTCAGACTCCCATAATATACGCTGATTAAAGCAAATCAGTAACTTTGAACTATACTTAAAAATTAGTATGTATTTTTTAAAACGAATTTAACCGGAGGGTAGTATGCGTTCAATTATTAGCTCTGCTCACCTAGTATCCTTCTGCATCTGTGCTTTATTTTCATCCCCGTCTAATGCTCATCACCCTCATCATTATGCCTATAATGATAAAACTGTAGAATCTTTATTGTTGAATGAATTTCAACCATCAACATTAAGCTTAGAAGAACAACGAAAAGAACTTCAGTGGTTTAGAAAAGCGGCTATTCCCTTCCAGGATATCACTGTCAGAGTTGTATCAGAACGCATCGATACCCATCACTATGAATCGAATGTTTTAGCTAAAGCTTTTTACGAAATAACCGGCATTCATGTTGTGCATGAGATTACTGGCGAAGATGATGTTATTAAAAAACTTCAAGCTCAAACATTTACCGGTGAGAACCTTTATGATGCCTATATCAATGACAGTGATTTAATTGGTTACCATTTTCGTTCTTCAGAAACCGTCAGGCTAGATGAGTTCATGAAGAATGCCGGAAAAGGCGTCACACTACCGACACTAGACCTAAATGACTTCATTGGACTTGATTTTACGACAGGTCCAGATGGTCACCTTTACCAACTTCCAGACCAACAATTTGCCAACTTGTATTGGTATCGGGCTGACTGGTTTTCACGTGAAGACTTTAAACAGCGCTTTCTAGAAATTTACGGCTACCCTCTTGGCGTACCCCAAAACTGGTCAGCCTATGAAGATATCGCCGAATTTTTCAGCATCCACGTAAAAGAAATTGATGGCCAGCGAGTATGGGGACATATGGATTATGGTAAACGGGATCCTTCTTTAGGTTGGCGGATTTCAGATGCATGGCTGTCTCTGGGTGGAACCGGTGACAAAGGCTTGCCAAATGGTTTTCCTGTTGATGAATGGGGTATCCGTGTCGAAGGCTGCCGACCTGTTGGCGCCAGCGTTGCACGAGGTGGTGCTCTCGATAGCCCTGCTGCGATATATTCGGTATCTAAATATGTTGAATGGCTAAACAAATATGCACCGCCCGTGGCGAAAACCTTAAACTTTACTGAAGCAGGAAAATGGCTTTCCAAGGGCAACATAGCCCAACAAATATGGTGGTATAGCGCTTTTACAGCAGAGCTTACCAAAGCTAATCCAGCACTTTTATATGAAGATGGCCGCCCTCGATGGCGCATGGCACCCTCACCAAAAGGCGCCTATTGGGAACCAGGAATGAAATTAGGCTACCAAGATGCAGGTTCCTGGACTTTTGTAAAAAGTACCCCCATGAATCAAATGAAAGCAGCCTGGCTTTATGCCCAGTTTGTGACGTCAAAGACGGTTTCACTTAAAAAAACCCTAGTGGGCTTAACTCCCTTTAGACACAGTGATATTCATTCTGAAGAAATGACTAAACGCGCGCCATTTTTGGGTGGCTTAGTTGAGTTTTATCGAAGTGAAGGCAAGCATCATTGGACGCCAACGGGTACAAATGTTCCTGACTACATTCGCTTATCACAGTACTGGTGGAAATATACAGGTTTGGCGGTAAATGGCGAATTAAATGTACAAGAAGCGATGTCAAACATGGCAGCATCATTTGATCAAGACTTACTTCTTATTGGTAAACAACAAAGAAATTCATGTTCTCCCAAGTTAAATCCAAAAATTGATCCCGCAATTTGGCTAAAAAAAGATGGTGCACCTAAAGCTAAAATAAATGAAAAGCCTCAAGGAAAGACGCTCCGCTATAAGGATGCAATAAATGTCTGGAACTAGATTCAAGCTTATAAGCATTTTTTTTCTGGGCACTTTAAGCGTTTCATGCTGTTTATTATCAGCCGAAAAAGTTGACGATAACTCTATCAATTTTGTGACCTTTTACGACCCCCCTTATATATTTAATTCTGCTGAAACTAATAAACAAGGATTGGTTCAAATCATTCTGAAAAGTTTAATGGACAATATTGGCATTAAATATAGCATTATGATGCTGCCGCCTAAACGAGCTGAACTGTTCGTCCAAGCGACACCAAACTCCTGTATTTTACCTATTGAAAAAAGTCAGGAAAGAGAAGTTTTATTTTCATGGGTAAGCCCTATTTTAGTATCTAAGCATGGCTTATTTCAGATGCAAAAACACAAGCCAATTCTCGTTGAAGCATTAGACGATGCGCGGCCATATAGACTCGGTAGCTACTTAGGTAGCGGGATAGGGGATTATCTAAAAAGCTTTGGCTATCAAGTTGACTTTGCAAATCAAAATCAAGCAAACATACTCAAACTATCTGCCGGTAGAATTGATTTATGGGCAAGCGATATTCTAACAGCGCAATATATTTCTAAATCTGAGAACATAGAAATTTCTGCATCAAGACTGGATTTTTTTACCACACTGAAAGCCATTGGTTGCCACCCAAGTATAGACCAAGACACCATTTATAAAATGAACCAAGAGCTACAGTGGATGTATCAAACAGGTCAAATCTATAGCATCGTGCAGAAGTTCAAAGCAGATATATATTAAGATATTCTAAAAAACTATTCGGGCCTGTAAATAGGATTCTTTAACCATGTAATAAATTGATCAACAGGCAGTGGCTTTGAAAAATAATAACCTTGGATTGCTTTAATTCGCCTGGTCATTAACAAATTCAATTGTGCTTCTAATTCAACACCTTCTGCAACAACATTGAATTTCATGTGCTCAGAAAGAGCGATGATAGCATCGACAATACCCATTCCGATTTCATTTAGGTGAATCTTATCAATAAAACTTTTATCAATTTTGAGTTCATCGACAGGAAAAGAATTCAAATAAGTCAGCGAAGAATAACCTGTTCCAAAGTCATCAATAGAAAATGTAAACCCTTCTTCTTTTAAGGAATACATCTTAGATATTGTTTGTTCAATATCCTCTATTAACATACTTTCGGTAATTTCTAATTTAATACGCTTAGGTGAGACATCAAACTCTTTAAGCGTTTTCATTAGATCTTGCTTCATTAGTGGGTTTTTAAATTGAACGCCACTTATATTGATCGCAACTTGAAAGTTTTCTGTCAGTAATTCTGCTTGCTCTAAGGCCTTAATTAAATGACAAGCGTCCTCCAAGACAATTCGCTGTAGCTTATGAATAAGCCCGAGCTGTTCAGCAACAGGAATAAAATCCATCGGTGATACCAAACCTTTTTCTGGATGCTTCCATCGAATTAAGGCTTCCGCTCCAATGACCTCCTTATTCAAATTAACTTGTGCTTGAAAATAAGCACAGAATTCATTTTTCTTTACCGAAGCGATAATACTCTGTTCTATTTCTAGGCGTTGATCCAACATCTGCTGAAGAGCTGGATCAAAAAATGTAAAGTGATTACCTCCGTGTTTTTTTGAACGATACATTGCAGTATCTGCTTGTTTTAACACTTCATCAGAAGTTATATATTGACCTTTAAGTAAACTAATACCAACACTGACACCAATACGATATTCAGATTCCTGAATTAAGAAGTTCATTTTAAATGCATCAATAACAGATTCGGCTAGACTAGATGCGCATCTACAGACCTCCTCTTCATCCTTCGAGAGAGTATTGAACAATATCACAAATTCATCACCACCAATTCTGGCAATAGAATCTGCCGATGCAACAATAGGCTTCAATCTTTCAGCTACTTTTATTAATAAAGTATCACCCACTGAATGGCCTAAAGAATCATTTATTCGTTTAAAATCATCCAGATCCAAATAAAGTAAAGCCCCAACCTTATTCTGCGCTTTAGATCTATCAATCAGACGAATTAAACGCTCTTGCAATAAACGGCGATTTGGTAAAGAGGTTAGCGGGTCATAAAAGGCAAGATTTTTGATTTGTTGTTCAGCTTTTTTTCGTTCAGAAATATCTCTGGCCATCCATAAAACATGGCGTTTTTTTGGATCATCAGCCAAATAAGTACTTAGCGGAGCAACGCGCCCTTCAAATGTGCACAGGCCTTTTTGTACATCTAGCTGATATTCAAAAATTTCCACTCGATTGCTTTCAATCACTCTTCTAATTATTTCTTTTACATCTTGAGATAGTGACTCAGGCAATACCTCTGCAACATCCTTGCCGATTAGAAACTGTTTATTTTCGCCCACTAACAGCTCATTTGATCCATATATATCGGTATAAAAGCCATCTTCTGTAAGAATGAGCGCTAAATCTGGAATCACACTAGTGAAAGCAGAAAACTTATCGTTGCTGTATTTGAGCGCATTTATTAATTCATGCTCTCTTTTATTTGCCAGAAATTTCTCAATAGCAAGACTCGATAAATGAGTGAAACGTTCAATTAACTCTAAATGATAATCTTCAGGTAATTTTGGCTCTAAGTAGTAGATTGCAAAACTGCCTAGTACCTCATTAGCCGAAGAAATAATAGGTGTTGACCAACACGCCCTTAATCCATGCTCAAGAGCATACGATTTATAGTTTTCCCATAAGGCATCATGCTCAATATCATCAACAATAATTTGCTTTTTAGTAAACGCAGCCGTTCCACATGAGCCAACAGACGGCCCTATCACGACACCATTAATAGCATCACAGTATGCTTTAGGTAACGACGGTGCCGCACCATGTTTTAAGTGATCACCATCCAATAACAAAATAGAACTTTTTGCTTTAGTCGTATTCAGAATAGCTTCTATGTGCTTGCAAATAGCTATAAGGCACGCTTCTAAAGGACTACCTAATGCAATCATAGAGATAATATTTTGCTGAGAATCTAGTAAAGAAGCTAAATGATTCTGATCCATATCTGATCCATAGATGTGTCGCTTTATTATTCTAAATATTAGGCATAGTAGTATATTTACATATGGAGTCAAACTGAATAGCCAGCCAACCAAGTTCATTTTTACATGACAACAACAGTCTCTAAGGGAAAGCCTTCCGATTAACTTATGAATATGCTTTGACGAGCAAAGGATTTAAGTTCACTAGCGACCCAATATTTGAATACCTACCCGAAAACCTGAAAACCTTAAATGAATGGGTCAAAAGCTCACTCATTTTTGTTTTTAGATTGCATATAGGTCCTTAGAGTCTGCTCAAAAAGTTTCAAATCACGACAGATAAAGTCGGCTAAATCTGCATAATGAGGTAAAGCAGCTTTACTTTCATCCAAATACAAACAGGCATGCATCTTGGCATTATTGGCGGCTTGTAAGTCATACAGGTAATCGCCCACATACACACATTCTTGCGGGGAAATTTTCCATAGCTGACTAAAACGAAGCAAGGCATCCGGTTTGGGTTTTGCGGGTGCATCTTCACGCGTCAGAACTTTTTGAGCCTTTAAACCGCTTTTCTGAAGTTTGATTTGCGTTGCGAGCTGAGAGTTTCGAGTGACTATGGCTGTTTTTATTCCGTACCCTTGAAGCCTGTCGAGTAAAAAAGTCGCTCCTTTAATAATTTGTACAGAGTGGGCATCTTCAAGCTCATGCTGCATAATAATTTTCTCAGCACATAACTTCTCATCCTCAGACAAGGTATCTAAATAAGCCAGAACATCTTGCCCTTCTGGACATGCAATATCTTGGCGAATCTGTCTAAAATCAAGACTCGAATGTACCAAAGTTCCATCCAAATCAAACAAAATGGCTTTTATTGGTTTAAGATAAAATTCAGACGACACACATACCTCATTCACTAACAACATGTATTTAGGAAGAACATCCTGACAGTAGGAATAAAAAAATGAAAACCTTTATTCTATTTTGAGACAAAAAGGGTGTTTATCAGACGCTTAGCCGTTAGAATCCTTTTCACATAAACCTTCGATACGCTCTAAAATAATGATCCGGAGTGCAGGTTTCTATTTTTCATACTTCCATTTTTTTTATCGTTCAAGGGAGCGTCATGTGAACAAACTTATTCCACTTGTCTGTCTATCGCTTTTTAGCGCTGGTCTCGCCTCTGCCACGGAACTATACGCCGAGCTGAATACCTCTTATGCCTTTGCTAAAATCGAAGATGAAAAATTTAATCCTCTCGCAATAGAAGCCCGTTTTGGCTTTTATCTTCAGAAACAAGTCGGTCTTGAAGCTTACTATGGAACAGGTTTAAGTGATGACAGTCAATTTAATCTAGACCTTGCTTTAAGCACGCTTGCCGGGGTGAATTTTCGCTTCGAATCACCTGAAACCAAAAATGGCATGAAAATATTCATACTTCTTGGTTATGGCATGAGTGAATGGGATGTAGATCGAAGTGGCACCGGTGAACCCGGCAAGGTCGACTTCGACGATTTCAGTTATGGTGGTGGTTTTGAATGGCGTCTTGGAAAAAGCGAACACTGGTTTGTAAACCTGCGTGGTCAACGCTTGCTTAATAAAGACGACTTAAGTTTAGATACCGGTAGTTTGGGAGTTCGTTATGCTTTCTAAGAAGCGTCAGTTATTGAAATCCGTTTTAAGCTTACTGAGTGTTTTCAGTTTATCTCTATTATTAGTCGCGTGTGGCAATAGTGAAGACGCCCAAAAAGTTAAAAATGCACTAGACATAAATACCTTGAATATCACCTCTTTGGAAGTCAGTAGCCTTCGTTCGACTATCGAAACCACAGAGACTGAACAATTTACAGCGATGGCTATCATTTCTGGAGGAAGTGAAGAACCCATAAATGTTTCAAGTAGGGTAAAGTGGTCTAGCTCAGACACAGCAAATGCCACAATAAATTCAACTGGTTTATTGAGCTCTAAAGCCCTAGAGTCAGTAACCGTTACTGTGAATGCTCAACTAGCCGATTTAAGTGCCAGTAAAGAGATTAAACTCTCTGATGCGCTACTTGAGAGCATCAATATTCTTAACAACCCCTCCCCTGTTTCAGTTTGTCGAGGCAAGTACCAACTCACCGCCGAAGGTAAATATGAGACTGGGCCAGGAGAAGAGGAAGACATACGCCCTATTACGGACAAGGTCACTTGGACTTCTGGCAGCCCAACGCTATTAGAGATTGATGAAACCGGTGCGTTTTCAACTTTCAAAAATGGTACAGCAATCGTCACCGCCTCCAGTAATTCAATAGCAAGCACAGCAACTATTACCATCAATGATGATATTGATGGCATCGCAATCACGACAAGCTCTGACACTGTCAATGTTGGCAGTACCTTGAGTTTTACTGCAACCGGCACCTATGATGATACCTCAACAGCAGTGATCACCAAGAATGTTAGCTGGGTTAGTGACACCCCAGCAGCACTTAGTATTTCAAATGATGCAGGGACAAAAGGTGTGGCTACCGGAGTAACAAAAGATTTAGCGAATATATCTGCCACCTGTTTGAGTACCTCTGCAGTTGTATCGAACAGTGTATTAATAAACGTCGAAGAACCACCCGTAGTAAATGGCGTTTCAATTAATGAGGATATAGTTAGTCTGGAATTTAAAATTATAGACAGCCCAGAACAACTCGTTGCTAAATTGAAAAAAAGTGATGGTTCGTTTTCTACCGTTGTCACTGATGACGATAATACTGATTGGTCTATCAAAAGAACCATTTCCGGAACAGCACTAACACTGAGTAATACGAAAGGCAGCAAAGGTGAAATAAGCTTTACTGCCGTCGGCATTACTGAAATAGAAGTACGCTATGATGACAATGAGACAGGCTTGGGGCCGTTTTATGATGTCATTGAAGTCGAAGTATTAGCTAACTAATTGTAAAATTGCCCAACTAACATCGAACGATCCGGTCTTTTTCAAGCAAATTACCGTCATAGATTTTTTCCTGCTTTATAACGGTAATTCGCTTGACTCTATTTTGAACACAACAGCAATTTGGCAATTAGACGACTATAGATCGGGGAATATCAATTACGATAATCTCACATGCAACCATTGTTTGTGTTCATAGAACGCGCTCCACATAGCGCCAAGAGAAAACGCAAATAACAACTCCTCCACCGGAACCTCTATAACTTGAATACCGCTGATATTGGCATGATTCCAATACAATGGGACAAAGTCCGGGTGTGAAAACGCCATAGCGCTAAAAAACAAAAAATAAAATCCGGTAAAGATCAAAGCACCTTTTATTGCCTGCAATAACAAATCTGGCCGACAAATTACCGTCGCTATTGCGCCTCCCAACAAACTCAGTGAAGCGGTATAGATGGCATTCCATGCTGTAAGCCCCTCAAGTATGAGGAACAGCCACAGAGGAGTACTAAGTAAGAATTTATGGTAGCGATGACGTTTGCTGGATTTCCCATGCTCAGTCAGCGGCTCGAGCTCGAATTTATCCGACACCCCAAAAAGACTACTCGCCAAACCACCCACCGCGAATGAAAAAATCAGGCTCTCGATATCGAAGCCAGTGGTTTCGCCCAAACGAAACAAGGTCGGCGGAAACCAATAATCAGGGTAAAATAGCGGTTCAGACAGGCCCAGAGGCGCCGTCCCGATACTCATTGTCATCATCCTGACACGCTGAGTCTTTTTTTGCGCAATAAAAACGACCAGCCAAATCAGCAACAAGAGAAGACTCCATACTAAATAAGTGTATTGCATATTCATCATTAACTGTCTCCATTCTCTGGTTTTAAAGGTTTCGCTAACACTGGAATGACACTGGATGCGATAATAGCTGTCGCCAAAGTCATCAATACCAGTGCAATCATAGCGTGGTGGGATAAATGCCCTTGTTGTAGCCCAACGCTGGCAACAACAAGGGCGACCTCTGCCCGTGGCAATAGCGCAAACCCAAGCAAGCACCGCTCACGTATAGACAGTATGGACATCATCACCCAAGGTGCGAGCAGCTTACCCAAAACTGCCGCCACAATGACCAGCAGCGCATACCGAATCAGCTCATCATCTGTGAGGATTATTTCCGTAATCTGGATACCAATTGCCAAAAAAAACAGAGGTGAAAATAGCTTACTGGCTTTAGCAAAAAATTCACTATCCGTTGCTTTTTTCTTATTTGTAGGTTGAACAAATTTCATTTTAAACACAGCAGCAACCGCACCCGCCACAAAACCGCCAACCACCATAGAGAGTCCAAGCCGTGCCGTTACCCAGGCAGCCAAGAGTGCTGTCACAAAGACAATGACCCTGCGAAAATATCTTAGCCGACGTACCGGTGAGCGCACCATCAGCGTATTTAAAAACCACAGAAGAACACTTAATCCAGACAATACGAGCAAACTCATTAACAGCGAAAACAAGATGGGCCACAGACCGTTGTCACTACTCAGGCCAGCATGAGCGGCAGACAATAAATATAAAGCCAGAACATCATCAACGATCGCTGCCGCCAATAATATTTGACCTACCTTACTTTCAAGTACAGCCGCATGATGCATCAGGGCGACACTAAGCCCAATGCTCGTGGCTGACAACGCGATACCCACATACAGAGCTTCATCAACATTCTTTGATACAGCATAAGCGGCTGCAAATCCTGACAACAGACTTAAGAGTATTCCCGCCAAGCCCACCCATATTCCTGGCTTGATCGAAGCGGTAAAATGTGACCAGTTAATATCGTAACCCGCCGAAAACAGAATCAGGATAACCGCTAGCTCCGACAAGATATGTTCAACCTCACCAAAGCGGATCAAACTGAAACCCGCCGGCCCCAGTAGCACACCGACGAAAATAGCCACCGCCGCCTGCGGCAGCTTAAAACGTTCAAACACACCATCACAAGCGACCATCACCACTGACGCGGTTAAAAACACTGTCAGATTATAGAACAAAGCAGGTTTCCTTGTGTTGTGGTTCCCTTGTATTGTGGCTTCATCTTTGTCTTACTAATTGCTATTTGGAATCATCATATTTAATGGCTATTGTTCGGCGGCCGAGTAAACACATTGCGATACTCATCCACGATTATTCATCGGAATTCAAATTGGAACTGCCGATAAATTCCCTCCACTGCTCCCTCCTAGGAATAAACATGGGCACTCGTTGCTGGTAGTCACGATAGGCATCGCCGAATTCTGCCAGTACCTGGCGCTCTTCTTTTCTGGCCAACATGACGTAGGCGAATACGATCACGGGAAAAAGCCCCACGGAAAACAGTGTAGGCCAGTGCACGACACCTTCGCCAAATAATGCAATAAACAGTCCCGTGTATTGGGGATGCCGGACGTAACGGTACAAACCATCTGTCACCAGCGTATTCTGTTGGCGTGAACGGTGCACTTGCCGCCAACCCTGAAAAAATATGCCAATCCCGAGTAACACAAAGGCATAGCCAACAATCATTGAAATTATCATGCCTGTCTCTCCCATTCCCAGCAAGGTGGACCATAGGCTAGCATTCAGATTATCCCGGTCAAGACCAAAGAACCGGGAAAGTAAATAGATAGACAGTGGGAAACCATACATTTCAGCATATAGTGCAATGATAAATGCCTGCACTACCCCTGCGTTGGCCCACTCATGCCAGGACTTAGGCGCCAGGTAACGATAAAAAAGCCAGGAAATCACCACGATCATGATGATCGCGAGTGCCCATGCGCCTGAGTGTGCAATATTTTGTTCCATTTGAACCTCCGGTTCGATAAGTGTTGATTTTTATCATAGGGCAAACAGGGCAACGATTGGTGAACTCGAATTTGCTCATCGCTGTCTTCACGTCGTTACTGGCCAACGCCGTTCAGTAGCTGATAGACCTCACTGTCAGTAGTGAGTACCAAGGTAGTATTGGCGTCAATCACCGTATTGTAAGTTTCCAGGGTCTTCACAAAAGTATAAAGTTCTTGTGCTGCTTTGGATTGGTTATACGCAGAGGTATAAATTTCAGTCGCCTTGGCATCCGCCAGCCCCTGAATGGCTTGAATTTTTTGATAAGCCTCCGATTCAATACGCTGAAGCTCCTTTTCTTTACTGCCAATAATCTTGGCGGCTTCTCCCGCACCTTCTGATCGAAAGCGTTCTGCAATTTGCTGGCGCTCACTAATCATCCGTGCATAAATTTTTTGTCTGACACTTTCATTGTAATTAATACGCTTAAATCGAATATCCAGCAGCTCGATACCAAACTCTAAGAGCTTCCCTGAGGCGGCTGAAAAAATATCATCTTCTACTTGACGGCGCCCCCGCGTTATCGGCAAAAGCCTGCCAATATCAGCATCAACCAATAAGGGATCAACCTCAGGCTGTCTATCCTTGGTCGTTCTTATAATCTCTATCAGTTCATGTTTAGCCACGGCGTTGCGCGTTTCACTGCCAAGAATATCCTCTAGCCTGGATTGCGCACTTCGCTCATCTCTTAATCTCAGAAAATACTGAAGCGGGTCTTTAATGCGCCACCGCCCGAAGGTATCAACGGTGATATACAACTTGTCCTTTGTCGGCATATCATTCGCATCCCCATCCCATAGTAAAATTCTCTTTTCAATCCGATTTACCTTTTGAATAAAAGGTATTTTGAGTTTAAGGCCGGAGTCACTAATCACCTCCCCGATAGGCTTGCCAAATTGTGTAATGATGACCTGCTCTGTTTCATCGACGCGATAAAAGGATTCATAAGCAACAATCAGCAGCGGAAATAACAAGGCAATGACCAGATATCCATATTTATTCATTTTGTATCCCCTTTGATTGCATTCAGTTGTAGCAAGGGCAATATTGATGTTGCCTTGTCATCCAAAATGACTTTGTTTTTAACTCTAGGAAGCACTTCTGCCATGGTTTCAAGATACAGCCGTCTCTTGGTGACTGCCGGTGCTTTGACATACTCATTCAGTAAGGCGTTGAACTTGCTTAAATCACCTTCGGCTTCATTGACGCGTTGTATTGCATAACCTTCTGACGCTTGAATGCTTTGACTGGCCCTTCCTTTTGCCCGGGGAATCGTTTTATTAAATTCACCTTTTGCAACGTTAATCATGCGCTCGCGTTCTTGCTGCGCTTCGTTGACTTCATCAAACGATGCCTGTACCGGCTTAGGTGGGTTAACATTTTTCAACTGCACTTGATCTATTCGCAAACCCATTTCATACAGATTGGTGACTTCCTGCATTTTAGTTTGCGCGCTGGTTTCAATATCCTGACGTCCGATCGTCAATACCTCATCGACGGTTCTATCGCCAATCACCTCACGCATCACTGACTCTGATATATCGCGAAGCGCCGCGCCTGGATCACGAACCTTAAAGAGAAAATCAAAGGCATTTTCTATACGAAATTGAATCACCCACTCCACCAGAGCCGTGTTTAAATCCCCGGTTACGATTGTCGTTTCCAGCTTCCACTCCCTTGGATTAGCAATTTGTTGGTCAAACGTGGCCCCAGGGGTACCAAAACCAAACTCCTCTTTCAATTGTCGTTTGACCGGAACCTGGACAACGGTATCGATACCAAAAGGAATTTTGAAATGCAAGCCGGGTTCGACCACCTCATGATAGTGGCCGAAGCGCTGTAAAACGCCAACTGATTCTGCAGACACGGTGTAATAACTACTGTATGCAAGGTAGACAACTAAGACTGTCGCCAAAACCAAACCAATTTGATGCGGGGGTATCGGTATATCCGTTAGTTGGTTATTTGATCTATCCATCGTTTTCTTCCTTTTAAAATTTCAATTGAACGCGTTTGCTTGCACTTAGAAGCCGAAGCTGGTGTTAACTTGTTTTCGCATCAGCACCAATTTCAAGCACGCTATTATCGATATACTGGTGGGGTGGAATGATCAAATTCGTCGGCGCGGGAACGCCCTTGTATACTCGCCCGGCAAGATCAAACTTAGAACCATGACAAGGACAGTAAAACAATGCATGTTTGACCTCTACCGCGCCTTCTGGATTATAATTCGGCACACAACCCAGATGCGTACAAATGCCTACTGCCACAAAAATGTCTTCCCTGATACTGCGATTAGGATTCCTTGCGTAATCAGGCTGTTGATTGACTTCGGAAGCAGGATCCCTTAATTCTTCTTTATGCTCATCCAGGGCCAGGGTATCTAAATTTTCGGTCGTCCGCCGAAGAATCCATACCGGCTTCCCCTGCCATTCCACCGTGATCATGGAACCTGGTTCAATTTTGCTTATATTTACTTTTACCGGAGCCCCGGCGGCCCTTGCCTTGGCACTTGGGTTCCAAGATTGAATAAAAGGTATTGCAGCTCCCACTAAACCGGCGCCAGCAACAAAGCTGGTGGCGCCAACCAGGAATCGACGCCGAGGTTCATTCACATCGTTCATTTTATTAGCCTCATTTATTGGTTTCATTTTATTAGCCTCATCTATTTATTTCCTTTAAGCCGAATGGCACTTACTTAAGCCCGTCTTCCCCGTCTTAATCCTGTCTTCCCCGCGCATATACGGGGATCCATGGTGTTGAGGTTCATCGTAAAACAATGGATTCCCGTGCGCGGGAATGACGAGTTGTTGCATTTAAGCTTAAGTCAGCGCCATTCCCTTTAAGCCCTTTGTGATGATTATTTGAGCACCACAGTAATTCGCCCTTCATGATCCTTGGTCCAGTGCAGTAGATCTTTTAAGGTTTCAACTTCCATAATTCATTCCTCAGCATTCCAAGTCATATCTTTGCCTTGCGCAAACGTAATGCGTTTAACACAACCGATAAAGAGGATGCGCTCATCGCAAAAGCGGCGAAAATCGGGCTGATCAGAATCCCCATAAACGGGTAGAGAATGCCTGCCGCAATGGGCACACCGGCAGCATTGTAGATCAATGCAAAAAACAGGTTTTGCCGGATATTGCGCATAGTGGCTTGGGACAAACGCCGGGCACGAACAATGCCATCAAGGTTACCCTTCACCAAGGTGAAGCCTGCACTTTCGATCGCCACATCAGCACCGGTGCCCATGGCAATACCCACATCCGCCTGCGCCAATGCCGGCGCATCATTAACGCCATCTCCGGCCATCGCTACTTTGTGACCCTGAGCTTGCAATTCCTTGATGATGCGTGCCTTGTCCTCCGGCAAGACATCGGCGCGGATCTCGTCGATCCCCAGTCTGTTGGCCACTGCCTGTGCCGTTCGCTCGTTATCCCCGGTTGCCATGATGATGCGAAAGCCTAACTCATGCAGCGTTTTCAGGGCAGCAGGTGTGGTCTCTTTGACCGGATCTGCCACGCTAACCAGACCAGCAATGGCACCGTCGAGTACCACAAACATCACGGTTTCCCCCTGATCGCGACGCGCGTTGGCTTTTGCTGTCAAGTCGTCGCCCTCAAGCCCCATGTCGGTGATCAGCGCAAGGTTGCCAAGTGCCACGGCCTTGCCGTCGACCGTACCTTTTACTCCCTTGCCCGTCACGGCCATAAAGTCGGCCGCATCCGCCATGTCCACCTTGCGTTCCTCTGCCCCGCGAACGATGGCCTCTGCCAGTGGATGTTCCGAACCACGTTCGAGTGAGGCGGCAAGCCGTAATACGGTTGCCTCATCCTGACCCGCTACGGGTAACACCGCAACCAGTTTCGGTTTGCCCTCGGTCAATGTACCGGTTTTATCCACGATCAAAGTATCGACTTTCTCGAAGCGTTCCAGTGCCTCGGCATTCTTGATCAGTACGCCCACCTGAGCACCGCGCCCAGTCGCCGTCATAATCGACATTGGGGTCGCCAGACCCAGCGCGCAGGGACAAGCAATGATCAGGACAGCCACCGCCGATACCAGTGCATAGGAATAAGCGGGTACCGGCCCCCAAATTGCCCAAGCGATAAATGAGATCACAGCAATGCCGATTACGGCAGGCACAAACTTACCCGCCACCATATCGGCCCATTTCTGTATGGGCGCACGAGAACGCTGCGCGGCGGCTACCATTTCGACAATTTGTGCCAGCATGGTATCGGAACCCACGCGCGTTGCCTCCATGATAAGGCTGCCGGTGCCGTTAATCGTCGCACCAGTCAATTTGTCACCCTCGGTTTTCTCGATCGGTACAGGCTCGCCCGAGATCATGCTTTCGTCCACCGAGGAGCGGCCATCGACCACCAAACCATCGACCGGCACTTTATCACCTGGCCGAACCCTGAGTCGATCGCCGACCTGCACCTCTTCGAGGGGAATTTCCTCCTCGCTGCCATCTGAACGAATTACCCGCGCAGTCTTAGCCGCTAGGTCAAGCAGTGCGTGTATCGCCTTGCCGGTTCCTTCACGCGCGCGTAATTCCATCACCTGCCCCAATAAGACCAGTGTGACGATGACCGCTGCTGCCTCGAAATAGACACCCACAGCACCCGTTTCAGGGTCGCGAAACCCGTCTGGAAACAGGCCTGGCAGGATTATCGCGACTATCGAGAAAATATAAGCCGCAGCGACACCCATTCCGATCAACGAGAACATATTGAGATTCATGGTGCGGAACGAATTAAAACCGCGCACAAAGAATGGCCAGCCCGACCACAGAATCACCGGTGTAGAAAGTACTAATTCAATCCACAACGAAGTACGCTCACCAAAAAACTCGCGAATCTGCGGAAGCCCCAGATAGGGAGTCATCGTCAGAATCAAAAGTGGGATTGTTAACACTGTGCCGACCCACATGCGCCGAGTGAAATCCACTAACTCAGGATTCGGCTCATCCCCAGCCATGGCGGCAGAAGCCAGTTCGAGTCCCATGCCGCAAATCGGGCAAGAGCCAGGTGTGATTTGGCGGACTTCAGCGTGCATCGGACAAGTATATATAGACCCTGAATAACCTGCGGGCACCTTATCATACTTGCCGCCCTCAACGGCGCTTGTCGCGGTCTTGCGATGACTATCGTGATGACTATCGTGATGATGAGCATCATCGCGGGTATCTGTTGTATCTTCCAACACCAGATGCATCCCACACTTGGGGCAATCTCCAGGTCGATCTGAGCGCACTTCGGCATGCATAGGACAGACATATACCTGGCCCGTTTCTTTCGTTCCCTGGTCATGCTGTTGGTGATGAGTATGGTTTTCCACACCTTTTTCATGTTCATGGCAATGTTTATGCTTAGATCCCGTATTTATCTGGCTCACTAGTTAACTCCTGTTTATTCATAGATTATTCATAGGTTATTCTTCACAGCAGTTTGCAATACAAAATCTTCGACTAGACGGAAGATCATATTGTCAGTTGATACTTTATCCGATTTCTCGCTCCATTCGAGCACAGTTTGTAGCATCCGTTCCCGCAGTTGCAGGGCTTCTGCAAACCGCTGTTCAGCTTCATGCAAGCGCCGATCAATCAGGCGCATTAAATCAGGGCAAGGCGATGTTTTATTATCTGCATGTGTCAAAATATGTTTAATATCATCGACAGAAAAACCCAGCTGTCTTGCATTTAGGACGAAACGCAGGCGGTTAAAATCTTTGTCGTTGTAATCCCGGTAACCATTCGTTTTATCTTTTGTAGGCTTCAGAATATTGATGCGGGTATAGAACCGCACGGTATCCACCGTCACCCCTAACTGCTTGGCTATTTCGATCACCCTCATTACCTTGCCTTCCTCCTTCAGCTCAATCTGGCTCTCTTACTATCAAGCCTAAACCGAAAGATACCCCCTCCGACTTTAAGCTGAGCCAATCATTAGATCGAGACCTGTGTGTTATTCATCCTGCTATTTACAGAACCTTACACCTGTGTCTAACACAATTGTCAAGAACTTTTCTCCAAATTTTTTATGCTCAAAATAGCCTATTTCTATGGTAGAAGTATTGCTGTTCTACAAATGTTTACCAATTACCCAGCATCACCGTTTACCCTTGTCTATACTCAAGTAATACAACTAAAACTTACGCTTAATTTAGACGCACGAGACAGCACCAGTGGCAGAGAATCAATTCAACGAGATAGAAATTCCTGTTAGCCAATTAAGATTAGGTATGCATGTCATTCGCTTGGATCGGCCTTGGTTGGAAACAGATTTTAAACTTCAAGGCTTTGTGATTAAAGATCCATCACAAATCAAACGTTTAAAACGTCAATGCCAGTACGTGATAGTCCACTCAAGTTCCGCTAAAACACCTAATTCCGATGAGCGGCGTATAAATAAACAAGGTCTTTTCGCCAGGATATTTAAAAGGAACAAACCTTTAACAAAAGCAAAAAATGTTGCGGTTTATAATCACATCGCGAATGCTCCACCTATTCCTGAAAAACGCATCATCTATACCAATCAAGTTGGCACGGGTAAGGAATTATCTGCGGCAAAAGTAACTTACGAAGAGGCTAAAACCAGTGTAAATCACTTGATGGAAAATATACGCCACGGCAAATCGGCGAATTTGTTGGAGAGCAGCAAGGCAGTTGATCATATTGTGGATAGTGTTATTCGCAACCAGGATGCCCTTCGCTGGCTGACCAGAATCAAACATCAAGACGCATATACAGCGGAACATTCAATCAACGTCTGTATATTGTCTGCCACCTTTGCCCGTTTTTTAGGCCACGATGAAGGTGAGATAAGGCGAATCGCAATAAGTGGTTTACTGCATGATGTCGGCAAATCCAGAGTCCCGGTCGATATTCTGAACAAAAATGGCCGACTAACAGTAGATGAATTAAATATCATGAAGGAACATACCACCTTCGGTAAAGATCTGCTTCTATCCATAGGACACGCCGATAGAATTGCTGTGGATGTTGCGCACACTCACCATGAACGCCTTGATGGTAAAGGCTATCCCAGAGGTTTAAACGAATCGCAAATCCCCTACTACGCCAAGATTGTTGCCTTAGCTGACTGTTATGACGCGATCACCAGTAGTCGCTGCTACGATGGCGCCCGAGCCTCAATGGAAGCTCTGGACATTATCTACAAATGTCGAGGCGTGCAATTCGACAACGAACTGGCGATTGACTTTATAAAATGTATTGGCATTTATCCCCCTGGCGCGATTGTTGAACTCAATACAGGCCAAGTGGGCATCGTAATCTCAGCAAATCTCAACAACAAATTACGACCCAAGGTTCTCTTAGTTAGAAATAAAGACAAAAAAATTATCAATGAAAAACCAGTCGACCTGACCGGCGATGAGTTTCAAGGAAAGATCAAGATTGCTCGAGAGCTACCTGATGGTTCCTGCGGTGTGCATTCAAGAGATTATCTTTCAATGGGTAGCATTATGGATATTATGAGAAATCAATTATGAGCAACAATTCAATCCAGGAAAAACGCCAATCTAAGCGTTATCTATGTGATGAGTTCTTTACCCTGATCAGCCTTCAAACACTTGAGGGGAATTTGGATACCACAGCCATTGACTTTAACAAAGAAGGTATAGGTCTGTTTTCGAACGACATTCTTCCCGAGTCTGGCAATGTCAGTTTATCGATGCATTATGAAAACCCTGCTCTTATGCATACGTTTTACAATCTGCCCTGCTCGATCGTTTACTGTAACCAAACCGAAGTCGGTTCACATTGTGGAATTCACTTTAAATTAAATGAATTATCACAGGCAGACAGAACGGCGCTTAGAGCAATTGAGAGCTACTTGATTAACTGCGATGACCCTGATGATCGCTATCATTTATTTGATGGCGATTAAGGCTTGCCCCTTTTAGAAACAGAGTTTTAATTTGCTACCCATCACCCAGTTTTTACCTCAAGTATCAGACTGCTTATCAACGCACAACAATCTCGTCTTGCAAGCAGAGCCCGGTGCAGGTAAATCAACCGCCTTACCGCTAAGTCTGATCGATGCTGTTTGGCTAGATGGGAAAAAGATTGTCATGCTTGAACCACGGCGAGTAGCGGCTAAATCAATCGCTTATTATTTAGCGAAGCTCTTGGGGGAAAAGGCTGGAGAAAGGATTGGCTATCAAGTAAAAAATGATCGGAAGATTTCTGAGAACACGGTCTTAGAGATTGTCACCGAAGGTATTCTAACAAGACGACTGCAAAACGATCCTGAATTAAGCGATGTGGGCCTTATTATTTTTGATGAATTTCACGAGCGATCTATCCATTCAGATTTAGCCTTAATGTTAGCATTGGAAGTTCAGCAGACGATACGTGAAGACTTAAAGCTACTTGTTATGTCAGCCACGATAGATACCAGTGCAATCTCTAGTTATTTAGATAATGCACCTGTCATTAAATGTCCAGGTCGTGCTTATCCGGTAAGCCTCGACTATGTTCATCGCAGTAATGCTCAAGAAAATACTTATCTCAGCTTCAAGGTAATGAAAGCCTTAAGATGGGTTCTATCTCTTGAAACAGAAGCCGTTGAGCTACCCGCTGGAAAAAAAGGCGATACACTGGTTTTCCTTCCCGGCCAAGCCGATATAAAAAGGTGCCTGTCTGAGGCTAAAAGGTTATTTCACGATGATCAGAACTTGGTTTTCCTCCCGCTTTATGGCGGTCTATCCATCGACCAGCAAGAGCAAGCCTTGTTACCTGACCCATCAGGCAAACGACGTGTGGTGTTTACCACTAACATTGCAGAAACAAGTTTAACCATAGATGGCGTAACCTGTGTAATAGACAGTGGCTTAGAGAAAATCTCGGTGTATGATCCTTTGAGCTGTATGACTCGTTTAGAAACAGCGTATATTTCAAAAGCATCAGCGGAGCAACGCAAAGGCCGAGCGGGACGCTTACAAGCAGGCTCATGCATTCGTTTATGGAGTGAATCCAAACAGCATTCTCTTAAAGACTTTCAAGGCGAAGAAATTCTATCCGCTGACTTGGCAAACTTGATACTTGAGCTACTTGCTTGGGGTTTAACTGACTACCAGACAATAAACTGGCTTACCCCGCCTCCCTTGGCTCACTTTGATTCCGCCAAACAACTATTATCATCCTTGGGACTCATAAATGAATTAGGTATGATCACGCCCTTGGGGTCAAAAGCCTGGCAACTAGGACTACACCCAAGATTGGCCGCGATGCTTTTAAAGGCACAAAGCCCTTTAGAAAAAGCCATGGCCTGCGAACTTGCGGCGCTGCTGTCAGAAAGTGATATCTTTTACACGCGACGTGGTGTCGACATTGTTGAGCGTTTACTCGCGTTACAAGAGTATAAATCGCACAAACAAAGCGCACTTCAATCCTGGCCTTTAAAAAGCGCAATAGTTGAACAGACTCTAAGCAGCGCAAAATCGCTAAAAAACAGCTTAAAAATACCCATTAATAGCCCACCTTATTCTCTGACTGATCTTCAAGAGCATGTCGGAAAACTGCTGTTACTCGCTTATCCGGACCGACTCGCTAAAAGACGCTCAGAAAGCAGTGGAAGATACCAACTCGCCAATGGCAAAGGCGTACTCTTATTCGATGATGACCCGCTATTCGGCTCGGATTGGCTAGTCATTAGCGACGGTAATGCGCAAAAAAAAGAAGGCCATATTTTTAGCGCAGCCACTATTTCACTAGAAGACATACATGAATCTATTGGTCACTTAATCACAGAAAGAGATGAATACCGACTTGATGATAAAAAGCAAAACATTATTGGCCGCAGGGTTTCCAGTTATCGATCAATAATACTTAACTCTCAAGCCATAAATAATATTCCAGCGGAAGCATTCCAAAAATGCCTCAATAGCCTTCTGAAATCAGAAGGTCTTAAGCTACTTAATTGGTCAGCAAAATGTGAAGATTGGTTAGCAAGAGCCTCATGGTTAGGTGACATTATTGAAGGCTTTCCTAAGCTAACAATGGATTCATTGATTCAAAGTACTGAGCAATGGTTACTCCCTTACCTATCAAGCATAACTAGCTTGGCTCAAGCCAAACAGATCAATATCTTCGAGCTTATGAAGGCAAGCTTAACATGGGAGGAACAACAGCTTCTGGAAAGAGAAGCGCCTTTGGTGTATGTCACACCGAACGATAAAAAAATCCCGATCATTTACGATAAAAACCAAGGGCCAAGGGTATCTGTTCGACTGCAAGAAATGTTTGGTGAAATAGCATCGCCCAAAATTGGCGGTAATAAAGTCCCTCTTAGATTTGAACTATTATCTCCGGCCCAAAGACCCATTCAAACCACCAGCGATTTAGCTAACTTTTGGAATACCTCCTATTTTGAGGTCGCTAAGGATATGCGCGGTAAATATCCACGACATCGCTGGCCAGAACAACCCTTGTTAGAAAAACCAGGACATTCAATGAAACATCGACGCCGCTAAGGCAATCTAAATTAGATAGAAGGCTGTTTAAATTCAACCGATATCATTCTTAATCAATCTATCTCACTAAGATTGGAATCCCTTAGAACTTAGGCTATTATTTGAAAAAATTGCAAGAAAGGACTTTAAGCAATGTTAGATATCAATGATCTAAATTTAGTTAAAGTACTCGATTCTGCACACATAGGCATTGTTATTCATCGATGGGACACCTCGATAGTGTATGCCAACCCAACTGCGCTTGAGCTTTTACGTCTTAGCTTCAAACAAATCATTGGGAAAGATGCAAAAGACCCTCAATGGAACTTTATCAATGAAGCCCATCGTCGCTTGCAGATAGACGAATACCCGGTAAACAAATCCAAAAATTCTCCTCAAGTACTCAGAAATGAAATAATTGGATTGGTAGATAGTTCTTCTTCAAATATCACCTGGTTGATGGTCAATGCCTACAAAGAACATGAACCAGATAGTGAAGACGGCTTTATTGTTGTTACCTTCAACGATATCTCCAGAGAAAAAAAACAATTTTCATTTCAACAATTAATGCAGAATACACAAGATATCGTCATCGTAACCGAAGCAGAAAATATCAACTCACCACTCGGCCCAGAAATTATCTATGTCAACGCCGCCTTTGAAAAAGTCACTGGCTACAAGGCTGAGGAAGTTCTTGGCGAGACGCCAAGAATTCTGCAGGGCGATATGACGGATAAAAATGCCAAACACCGAATTCGTGAAGCCCTAGAAAAAAAGGAGCCGATTACCGAAACCGTTCTCAATTATACAAAAGCAGGCAAGCCATACTGGTTGGAAATGAATATATTTCCACTCATCAATGCTTATGGTGACGTAACACATTTTGCGGCTATTGAGCGCGACGTCAGCGAAAAACGTTTTTATCAACAGCAACTAGAAAAACGTAATCAAGACCTAAAAGCAATTAAAGAGAATCTGGAAGAGCTGGTTAAAGAAAGAACCACAAAATTAAGCAATTTGAATGATAAATTAGGACAAATGGCCTTCTATGACCAACTAACAGAAATCCCTAACCGTAGATACTTTATGGAACAGGCTGAACGCATGTTTAGCCATTACCTTAGACAAGACTGTTATCTGGCTGCAGGTTTGGTTGACATTGACAATTTTAAAAGCATAAATGACAAACATGGCCATAGTGCCGGCGATCTGGTTTTGCAATGTCTTGCCTGCGCTATGCGCAAGTTGTTTCGACAAGAAGATGCTTTTTGCCGTTATGGTGGGGAAGAATTTGCCTTTGTCATATTGATAGACAAGGATAAAGATTTACACTCCTTGTGTAATAGACTTTTAACAGAAATCCGAGATTTGAAATGCCCGGTTTCAGAACAACAGTCCATCTCAATAACCATCTCCTTGGGTGTATGTGTCTGTAAGCCGAATCATAGGGAAGATGCCAAACTGGAATCTGTTCTTAATTTGGCCGATCGCATGCTTTATAAAGTTAAAGCAGCGAATAAAAACGATGTTTTATATACCGACTTCCTTACTTCCCTTTAAGCACTTAATGTCACCTTCGGCCTTTCAGAATAACATAGCCGCTCTTACAGGTTTTATGTTTATTCTCTTATATGACTCATAGCCCAGCCATAGAAAACAACACCACATTAGGTTTCGATTGAACTTATAAATAAGAACGTGCCGAGGTAAAAAAGAGCTAGAGCTCCGGAAAATACCGGTGAATTGCAGCACTGACATCATCAACTACCGCACATGTTGGGGATATACGCCGTTCATCACCATCCAGGTATTTACCCGTTCGTACCAGACAAGCTTGCATGCCCTGTTGCCGAGCACCTTCAACATCGCCAAAGACATCATCGCCGATCATTAATATTTCAGCTGGCTCAACATCAGTTGTCGCAATAACTTGGCGATAAAACTCAGCAGATGGCTTACCGGTAATTACAGCGTCAACACCTGCGGCGTACTCTAGTGCTTTTGTGAATGGTCCTGCATCCAAATGACAGCCTTCGTCATCTTTGAAGTATCGGTTTTCACCAATGGCGATTAAGCAACCGCCAGACAAAAGTATATTAAACGCATGATCCATATTGGCGTAATTCAAATCGTCAGCAGCATCACCCAAAATCACCGCATTGTAAGGCGCTTGTTCAATATCCCTGAATTCATTTTTGATATTTGCATGGACCAAGCAAAAGGCTTTAAGCTTTTGTTCTCGGCAATATGCCAGAGCAGCATTCGGTGCGGTGTAGAGCAAGTCACCCGGAATCTGAAAGCCCATCGAAGTCAAATCTGCTAGAATCTGGTTTTTGGTCTTACGGGAAGTATTGGTTATAAAACGAAGGGTTAAGTTTCCCTTGAGCAAATGATTGATTATTTTTACAGCATCAGGAATCGCTTGGTGACCTTCGTACAGAACACCGCTCAAATCGAAAAATACAGCTTTCATGGCAAACACCCCCCTCAAGCTTAAATTGATTCAAATAGTTCAATCCTTATTATTTGTAGATTCGTCCATAAGATGTGTTTTGTCAACAAAGCATAAAAGGAGAATGGGTTTGCAGATCGTAATGAGTGGCATTAGTACAGCTCATCCCTACATTAAAATATCCTCTTATTTCCTGCCTATTTGATGTATCATAAACTCATGAAAACAGAACCAAAATTAACAAGTATTGTCGCCTATCAAGGTATTGATGGAGCATACTCTCATCTAGCCTGCAAAACAGTATTTCCAGATTACCAGACACTTGCTTGTGAGAATTTTCAAAGCGCTATTCAAATGGTTGAGAAAGGGCAAGCTGACTTTGCGATGATTCCTCTCGAAAACTCAACAGCAGGGCGTGTTGAAGAAATTTATCGCTTACTTCCCAAAACACACCTTCACATCACCGGTGAACACTTCGAACCGGTAAACCATTGTTTACTTGTTCTGCCAGGCATCAAGCTAGAACAAATCAAAACGGTAGCGTCTCACCCACAAGCGCTGGCACAATGCTTTCATCGTTTAGAAGAGTTGAAAATCACGCCTCTTGTCGCGATGGATACCGCGCTATCCGCAAAGGAATTATCTAGTAAAAAAAACGCAGCATCACTTTATGGAAGTCATGGTGCCATTGCCTCAACCCTAGCCGCTGAATTATATGGCCTGGATGTGATTGTTGAAAACTTTCAGGATGTTGTAGGTAATACAACCCGCTTTATCGTGCTCGCAAAAAATGCCTTGAAAGAAGACTATGATGCTAAACAGCACTATATCACCAGCATATTATTTTCTGTTCGGAACATGCCGTCAGCACTTTATAAAGCATTAGGTGGATTTGCAACGAACGGAGTTAACTTGATAAAGCTGGAAAGTTATATGGATGGCGGCACGATGGAGGCGAGTCATTTTCATATTGATATCGCTGGACATTACCAGCAGAAATCAGTCAGAAATGCTTTGGAAGAACTCGATTTTTTCGCTAAGGAAGTTCGTATACTGGGCTCATATCCTGCGCATAAGTATCGACACAAACACGATTTTGTTTAAATCAATTAATGACTAATCATCGAATTCTCTCAAACCAAATCAAGTTAAGCCCACTTCAGATAAGCAAAAACCAACCATTTGCTAAGTCTTATAACCCTCCTGATTCCACATAATTCTGAAAGCGTTTTTTCAAGGCCTACATTAATAGCTGGCCATTAACTGCTTTAAGGAGAGCAAAACCGCCTAATATTTCTGTATACAGCAGTGCTTATAAGGTTTTCCACTGCCACATGGTCATGGCGCTTTCTTTCTAGGTTTCATGCCTGCTGCTATATGCATAACATCTTGTTGATAAAAATCAGTTAGAGCTTGATATAAGTCAGGATGTTTTTTCTGCATCATTTCCGGTCTTTCAAAGAAGTACTCTGAAGCCACAGCAAAAAATTCGGCTTTATTGGTCGCACCATAATCACCAATATTACTTTGCTTGTTTTCAATTTCGGTTATTTTCTTTTCAATAAGTTCAAACCAGGGAAGAGCATAAGCATACTTTTTCAATCTTTCGGGAAAACCATCACAATCTCCATCAGCCATATCAAGCAAATGAACAAACTCATGTATACCAACATTATGTTTATCATAAGCGTTAGCAAAGCCTAAGTGTAATGCAGGTTTACTTAAGGCTAACTTACCTGACATTGGCCCTTTACCGACCATACCGGTAAATACTGAGTCAGCTTGACCACATTCAAACTGTTCATTAAATGCTGCGGGTAATAAGTAAACTTTTTGGACATTAAAATAATCCCAGTCTGGAAAGCCCCAGACGGGAATAATCGCACTCGAAGCAACTAGCAACTTATCTTCATCATTGACCTCAAACTGACCTGCTTCAACCGGCGTTGTTTCGAGAAATAGCCTAACGCGCTCTTCAAATATCTTTTTATCCTTTTGATCAAGTGTCTGATAGAAAATAACCTTCTCATCCAGAAAGCTTGACCATTCAGGCTGCCAATAAATGGTGTTTATCGGTTTTGGTGGAGCAATGGCGTCTTTAATTTTATCTACTAACCATTTAATCATCATTACTTCCCTAGAGAATTAGACATATAAAACGCCAAATAAAAGACCATAGATCATAACACCTAAGATAACTTTATATTTTGAGCTTAAATACTCTATTTTTTATGCTATTTGGGCATTAGAAACACTCTATTCGTTTTTTCCCAGAAAACTTTCCAGAAAACATTCCAGAAAACATTCCAGAAAACATTGAACAGTTCGCCCATATACATGACAATCCTTTCCTGATCAATTATCACTTTGGTAATAACAGAACTAAACTTTTTAAGTATGTGATGTAGCAAGCAAAGATTACTGCATTTTTTGGGTACATGTCGCTTGGTTGTCGGATTAATCAATCTAAATAAGGAAGTAAGTATGAGTAAGAAGTTTTGGGGCCTTGGCGGCATGACAGTTATTGGGGCCGCAGCGATTTTTCATTTTGCAACGCTTCCACCCGCTCCGCCCTCTATCCCACCTGTTCCTGAAAATATCCCCACCCCAGAAATTCCAGCCTTAACAGTCTATGATATTCCAACAGGTCAGGTTGAAGTATCAGATGAACCTTATCGTGCAACGTTTCGCAGTGTCGGCATTCCAGATCTAGTCGAGCGTGATTTGGCAACAGGTGTTTATAAAGGCACACCTTATTGGCTAGAACGCAAAGACTGGTTTGAAGAAAACTACTACAATACTTTAGCAGCACGGAAAGTGTGGCCTGAAGGCAAATCTGCCGATACCCATGAACGAGGCGATCCGGTCACTTGGGACATCGAGCCAATTGCGCAATACACACCACCACCGTGTGATCAGCCTCAGCCTACGGGTTATGACGCAGAAGGCTGTCGTTACGTCATGGCGCTTTTTAAAGACGTAGAAGCCGTCGATCCTGAAAAAGCCAAAGCGATGAGAGGCCAAGCACGTCGTGGTCGTGACGTCTGGTTCAAAGGCACCTTCGGTAACCAGGATGAAAACATGCTGCATCAGTCGCGTGTCACCGGTAAAGAGAATATGAACTACCCCTGGCTAGATACCCGAACCCGCCCATATCGTTTTACCAAGTGGGGCTTAATCAATGACCCTGATTGTGAACAAGGTGATGCCTCGACTAACTGGTATGACAAGTGTCAGGATCCACATTCATCCGGCGTTTTAGGTTATAGAAAGTATTATAACGAGGTGCTTAAAGATGCCTCAGGCGACGTTGTCTATAACCCGATGACAGCACCTTATGAAGAAAATGAAATCAAAGAAAACAAACGTTTCGCCATCGGCCACCCTTGTGTGCAATGCCATGTTGCCTTTGACCCGACGAATCCACCTAAAGACCCGAATGAGCCAGAATGGCATAACCTAAATGCCACGATTGGTAACCAGCACACCCGCCAGCCAATGGCTTTCTTCCAGGGTGTTCCGGAAGATCATTTAGCTAACCAAGTATTAATGGGCGGACGCTTAGGTACGATTGATACTTCAATCGTTGCTTCTGACTGGATGCATAATCCAGGCACCCAAAACAATATTATGGACTTCCATAATAAGCGAGTTTTCAAGCACGAAATGAAAGATCCGGTTACCGGAAAAATATCAACCGCGAATACCCGTCATGTGTTAAAAGGCGGTGAAGATAGTGTGGGTGAACATTTAGCCTTGATCCGTGTGTATATCAATATTGGTATGTGTACCGAAGAATGCTGGGTACCCAACTTTCCTTACCCTGGTCGTCTCGCTGGTCAGGGCACAAAACAAAGCCCTATGCGCATTATGCAGTGTGCGAATGAGTGTGATGCCTGGAACTATGCAGATGCGAAAATGGATGATTTGGCGGCTTTCTTAATTACCGGCGGCCCGACCTATCTATTGGCATCAAAAGATCTGGATGGTACCGAAGGTAAAGACTTTATTGAATTAGAGAAAGTAGCCCAAGGCCACGATATTTTTGCAACAGAATGTGCAAGCTGCCATAGCTCAAAAGTTGCGCCTGAAAACATTCGTGCCGATAAAAATGCTTTGGCTAAATTCTACGAAGGCCACGTCTTTGGTAAAGAAGATTATTGGCAGTACGAATTTACCGAAGCAAAAAGAAACTCACCTGAGTTTATGGCCAAATACCTGACAAAAGATGAGCAAGGAAATGTTCGCCCCAAGCAGTTCGCAAAAGATGGTGTTTTTGGCCAAGACTGGCTATCAAACGATGAACGCATTCCTTTCAATATTATTGGTACCAATTACTGTCGTGCATTGCATGATAACCATAATGAAGGCCATATATTTGAAGAGTTCTCCTCTGAGACCTATAAAAACAGTGAATCACCAGGAAGCGTACCAACAGTCATTAATAGAGTTGCACCGCTTGTCGGTGGTATGGAAGTGGGTGAGAAAAAGATTGAAGGCGGCCCGGGCTACCTAAGAAACTTCTCATTACTTTCTGCGTGGGCAACTGCACCTTTCTTGCATAACAATGCGATTGGTGAAGTGACCTTCCTGGAAGATGGCTCGCCTGACTATACGGTTAAAGGTCGTATCGAACAGTTTGAAATGGCCTTCGATGAATTGCTGCGCTCTGATGACCCACTTGCTGAAAATGCCAGACCGCAGAAAATCTCAAGATTCCAGCATGACTTAAAAATCACGCCAAGTGGTGAAGCGGAAGGGTTAATTAAATTAACCATCCCGGAAGGCACGCCAGTAGGTGCTATTGCCTCTTCCAACCCGCATGATGCGTTATTTATGAAGTGCGCTGATCTAGTCGAAAACAAAGGCCACCAATTTGGTATAGACTTGACTGCAGAAGAAAAAATCGCACTGAGAGAGTTTCTGAAGTTAATGTAGTCGTTTTAAGTGCGCGCCTTATGCATAGATATTCATAAGGCACGCACTTTACTGGATTTTGACAATGACCTTTAAAAAAATCAGTTTTATTCTTATCAGCCTGCTTATTCTTAGCGGGCTTTATGTCTTCTGGACGATCAACTATCACAACGTTAATTCGATCTCCGAGCTGACAAAAAATCTTCTTGATGAAACAAATACAGAAAATAGCAGCAGGCTATCCAGCTTAATTATTCCTGAGTCTGACTTACCGCCTGAAGGCACGCGCTCTTTATTCGACCACATTATTGCCCAAAACAATGGCCTTCCCTTTCCTTTTAATAACTTTATAAGGCTATTAACAGAGCTTCATCCAGAACAAAAACCGCCACTCATGTTAATGATTCCAGATGGTCGTTCTCTTTTGAAAGGCCAGGCCAATCAACACCTGCCAAGAATATTATTAGCGCCGGATTTCGAAGAAGAAAATACTCTCGCAGGTATAGGAAAAGTAACACCCGGACAACTTTTCTTAGGCTATGTTGAAGCCGCGAATGAAATAGAAGTGATCAGTTATAACGAAGCTGCCGGTCGTTTTGAGTTCCAATTAATTCAAGATTATTGTGAAGGCTGTATTCCGAAAATAGTCTATGCGAAACGTGCTATTTGCTTAAGCTGTCATCAAGGTGCAACCCCTATATTCTCTCAGCGTCCCTGGCAAGAAACCAATGGTCAGCTGGCCATTGCTCATGCAATTAAACAAGCACGTCAGGGTGACAGCCATTATTGGGGTGCACCGATTCAGCAGACACTTGCCACATCAGAACGTTATGATGAGCTGACAGATATTGGCAATTTCTTTGTCGCCTCTCAGCGTGTCTGGTTAGATGGCTGTGGTGAAGCCGGTAATGCATGCCGAAGACAACTGCTTTCCTTAGCGCTTCGCTATGCCTACCAACCAGGGCAATTTAATAGTGAAAGCGAGCAAGTCAAAACACTAAAAACACTCTGGGCAAATAGTTTCCCGGAAAGCGGCATCCTTATTCCTGAATCAGATTTAAGAAGCCGGGATCCGAGCGGCAAAACCCATAATTTCACTGACTGGTTATATGAAACATTCACGCCCGATATTTCATTCGGTGAAGGTGCAAAAGATAACGAAGATCTAAGTGCCTTTGAAAAACTACCACCGCTATCGCCCTCTCTTGATCCATTGACGATAAGAAAACCTAAAAAGATACTGTTTAAAGAGGATATTGATGGCATCTTCGGTATTGCCCGTTTTTTCAGTAATGATGATATTACAAGCCTCAGCAAGAGCGTTAATTATGATATTGAAAAACTCAGCCAAAAAGTTACTGCCCTTCCGAGTAAGGTATTTGATGCCTTGCCTTTTTCAAGGGTAAAAATGATGCGCTGGTTATTAGACAAGCCGCTAGAATATTGTTGTTTAAATACCAGTGACATGTCTGAACCATATGTTTCTGGTGAACCGGAATTAGATATTGTTAAGCATATTGAACTTGAGAATTTCCGCGATTATTGTTTTACCTGCCATCGAGGAAACCCTTCAAAACGCCTAAACTTTATGTCTGGCAGCTCCGAATTGGAAGTACTTGAAAATATTCAGGCAAAAGTTGAAATAAGAGATGCCTTGGATTGGGAAAGATATCTTGGTACAGATAAAGCGTCGACATTGATGCCACCCTCAGACTCAATACAATACAAAAACTTACAACAAGCTGGGGAAGAAGCGCGCGAGAAAATGCGTGAAACGGTTCCAAGTATGTTTAGTTTTTAACGCTGCTTTTCATAGTTAAGTCATAGTTAAGAGAATAATTAAATGGACAGCTCAAAAAATGCATAAACATGTAATAACAAAAACAGCTTTATTTGTCGCACTGAGCATTGCCTGTATGTCAGCCTTTGCACAGCCAAACTATGCACGACAATTCAAACAACAGTATGGTTTTAGCCCTTCTTGCCAAGCCTGCCATTCTGAAGGTGGTGGCACTAAACTAAACAATTATGGTGAAGCCTTTAAAGAGCATGGAAAGAACCTTGCTACTTTCAAGAAAATAGCAACACTTGATAGCGATCTAGATGGCACCAACAATGAAGAAGAAGCCTTAGCAAAATCCAACCCGGGTGACAAACACTCAACGCCGGCCAATAAAGGCCAGTGGTTAGATTTATCGAGTTTAATTCCTAAGGTGGTTCAAGCGCGCTTTCCGGATGCAACAGCGTGGAAACCCTTAGACGTAATGCTGACTCAGAAAGATATTGATAAGGCCAGGTCACTGGGCGTGACATTGAGCCCTGATGATGAAAATACCATCTATATTCCTGTTGCCGATAGACGCCCGATTGGAACAGCCATCATCTTCCCTGTTGAGCATTCTGGTGCTACTTTCTTCCTCTTAATGACTTCAGATCGACAGCTTAATTTCTCTGAAGTGAGTATTTTAAAAGTAGGCAAAGCCCCAGACATGCCTAAAGACCCGCTATTTGAGAGCTGGCTTGATCAACCTATTCAAAGCCTTGACAGCAAGTCGGACAAGACTTTAGCAGGCAGCATAAGCCGGGCGGTGAAGAAAACCGGCGTATTGGTTTATCTGCGTTTAAAAGGAGCTTAATGTGCTAGTGACTATCTTTGATATAAAAAACAACTTTAGCTTTGATATAAAAAACAACTCAAGTCTTTTCAAGGCGCAACGACTTCTATGCTGTTTCATTATTTTTTTAAGCCTTACAGTTAGCCCAAATATTTTAGCCGCTGATGAGAACTTCGATTTTTTCAGTGATCAACCAATAGCAGAAGAATCACTCATCATTGTGCCACCTGAAAAACCCGTTTGGATGACCATTGGCGGGCCTATCGCCTTAGTCTTCTTTTTCTTTGCTGCGTGTTGGATGGTCAGATGGCTGATTCCTTTCAAGCAAACCGGTCTTAACTTTGACTTGCATGATCTGCCTATCGCAGCACAACGTGGTATCGGTATGGCGGTGGTTTTATACGGAATAGCCTTATTTTTTGGCGGTTGGGAAGCCCGTTATCAAGTCGGCCTGCATGGCGATGCCTACGCTTATTTCCAACAAATGGGGATCGGGAAACTGATTGCTTTTACTCATGCGCATTTATTCGGATTTACCACCAGTTTTTTTATTGTTGGCATTCCCTTCTCGCTGCATTTTAGCCGTCTTAAAGTGTATCAATGGATATTCCCTATCGGACTCATAGCCTCATTGACCGATATTATTTCTTGGTGGGGTATTAAGTTTATCAGTGCTAATTTTGAGTATATTACCTGGAGCTGCGGCTTAGTTTTCTCCGTGTGTTATTTATGGATGCTGATAGGCTTGGTCAGAGTTATTTTCTTTCCGAGCGTGAAATGGTTCCCAGATTTTATTAATGAAGATCAGCAACGTAAATGGGATGAAAGAAATAATCGTCCCTGAGCGAAAAAACCGGTCCCTGAGCCCCGTCGAAGGGTCTTCCAAATTAAACTCTGAGTTTCATGGAACACGTTTCGACAAGCTCAACGAGCGGAATTAGTTTGTTCCCTGAGCCCTTCGAAGTGTCGAAGGGTCTTCCAAATTAAACTCTGAGTTATACTTCTAAAACATTTCGATAGGCTCAATGAGCGGTATTATTTCGTCCACTGAGCCTGTCGAAGTGTTTATGCTTGAGCCATTCTCGCTTTCACTTTTTCTGCAATACCTGGTTTGATTTTATCGGTATCGAGTAACCAGTTAATAGCAGACTTTAAGGTCTCATCCGACTTTCTTGGCGTAAAACCGAAAGTATCGATGCTGTCTTGGAAGTCATAAAACCCCCAACGTTCCGATACTTCATAAATCAGGTCATACGTGAACGGTGGTGTCATACCAAATAATTTACAAACTTTCTCGACAATACTGGCAAAAAACAAGGTGGTTTTTCGACCAAAAGGCAAGTGCATTGGCTTGCGCCCAGTCATTTTCGCCACTTTATCGCCTAATTCTTTCACAACGCAGTTTTCACCGCCCGCAATATAACGGCGGCAGTTTTCACCCTTGGTTAAGGCAGCAACATGGAAATCGGCGACATCACGCACATCAACCACATTCATGCCACCAATATAAGTCTGGCCAGAACCGTTGATCCAATCCATAATAATCTGGTTTGACGGGGTAATACGGTAGTCAAACGCACCCATGACGATAGCAGGACAAATAACCACCAAGTGAATATCATATTTACGCGCTAATTCTTGTGCGGCTTTTTCACTCTGTGTCTTGGCGATGTAATAAGGATTATGCGCATCCTGATTCCAATCGGCACCCGTCAACAACTTATTCCGGTCATAAGAGAAACCAATGGAAGCAATCGAACTGGTATATACAATGCGTTTAATACCCGCCTTATGTGCCGCAGCAAAAATATTTTTAGCGCCTTCAATGGCAGGTTCTACAATTTCTTCTGGCGTTTTCGCAATAGTTTTATACACCGCTGCAAGATGGATCACAGCATCACAGCCAACAACTGCGTCTTCCAAGGTCTCCACTTTCATGACATCGCCATAGCAGTATTCGATATCCAGTCCGTCTAAACCACGGGTATCTGCCCCCTTTCGAATAAATGCTTTCACTTGATAATCCTGAGCAAGCAAAGACCTAACCACATTGGAACCAATATGACCATTCGCTCCCGTCACTAATACCTTCATAAATATACCTATAGTTGAATAGCCGAAGGGCCGATTAGAGTATGAAGCTAAAGGATAGTCAAGCTTAAACCAAGTCTCAAGGTATTCATCTAAGAACTCATTTGGTGTTTACACTCAGTATGTTAATTATATGAGGGGCCAGTTAAAGATCGTGCATGTAAGATAGCGTTAAGTATCGACATAACATAAGTTAAATCTAACTTCCCTTTAGGTCTCTAAAAATTAGATCTCTAAAAATTTTACTTAAATTGCAAAATTCAGATGAAGCGCTGACTCAAATACTTATAGACTGTGCTGTTTAACCAGAGAGTCATAAACCGTTTCTATATCATGCGCAAACTGAGATGCGTTACACAAGTCTGAGTTCATAGTTCGTTCTCTGAGTGATGACCTAACTTCACTTAAATAAACTGGTTGATTGGCAAGACTTATCGCAAGCTCTATATAGGATAATTCATCGCTTGCAATAAATTTTTCTAAACCCACACTAGTTAATATACTTACTCCTACTCTACTAGCATGCCTATCACCGGCTAGTGTGATGGTCGGTACACCCATCCAGAGTGCCTCCATAGTAGTGGTTGTGCCATTATAAGGAAATGGATCGAGACCAATATCTATATTTTCATATAATGCTAAATGTTCATTAGGATCATCAATCTTTCCAAGTAGTTCCAGTCGATTTGAACCCACGCCTAGGCACTCAAAAAATGTAACAATACGATCTCTTGTATCTTGATCCGCAAGCTGACTATACTTTAACAATAGTTTGGAATTGGGCACGCCTAATAGAATTTTTGACCAGACTTCAAGAACTTCATCAGTAACTTTAGTCAGATTATTAAAACTACCAAATGTAATGTAAGCGTTTTTCTGGAACGGTAATGTGGGTTTAAAACCCAAGCTTGTATTACCCTGATAACATAAGAAACCATGAGGCAGACGGATAAGTTTTTCAGTATGGAAATCATCAGCTTTGCCCACGGGGTCTGCCTGTGCGTCAGTCAAGCGATAATCCATATCAGATAAGCCAGAAGTATTTGGATATCCTAACCAAGCTACCTGGATTGGTGCAGGTCTATACACGAAGACTTTGAGTCTGTTGTCTGCTGTATGGCCAGCTAGGTCGACCAGTATATCAATACCATCCTTAACTATGCTGTTAACCACCTCGTTATCACTTAACTTAGAAATGTCACGCCAATGCTCTGATCTGCCTTTCAATTTAAGGGTGTGGTCATCCTCTATAGTATTATTGTAGTAACAAAACACCTCATAACTTTCAGTGTCATGATTAAATAAGAGGGGCTCAAAAAAATAACAAACTGAATGCTGACGAAAATCTGGAGAAATATAAGCAATCCGAGTTCGACGATTTTTAATATTGGTATTTATACGGGGCTTTGGTCTTTTGCTTGGTAAAGCAGCTATTACATTTTTTTGCCAATCGCAGTGCTGTTGAAAAACCTCTTCTCTTGAAAAGTAATTTGTATAATTCATTAATTGTAATAAGTTACTTTTAACTACCGTATAATTTGGATCAAGTTTAAGGGCTTTTTTATAATACTTAGCAGCTTCAAGGTGTTCACCTTTTGCACTAAAATTGCGCCCCATATTAAATACAAAACCGGGATTATTCGGTTTGATGGTTAGGGCTTTTATAAAGTACTCCTGCGCTTGCTTCAAGTGTCCATTTTTTTCATAGATTTTCCCCAGGTTGCTATATGCATCGGCATAGCCAGGATTTAGTTGGATGGCTTTACTGAAGCTATTTACAGCCTCATCGTACTTTTCCAAATCACTTAAAGCATTCCCAAGGTTGTTATACGCTTCTGAGGAATTAGGCGCGAGAGCTAGAACCTTTTGATAAAAATTTATTGCATCATGGTTTTGATGACGTGACCGGCAAATCACACCTAAGCCGTTATAGGCATTTACATGCTCAGGGTTAATTTCTATGGCTCTTTTAAGGCTTGATATTGCTTTATCGGTTTGACCCAAGTCTTTTAAAATTAGCCCCAGATTACAATGTGCTTCAGCGTAGTCGGGTTTCATTTTAAGTATTTTTAGGTAAACTCTATGAGCGTCTTCCAGCTTACCTTGCTCTTGGAGTATGACACCCAAGTTATTATAGGCTTGCAGCATCGAAGGTTTAGCTTGTATGGCTTTCTTAATGAGCTGTGCCCCGAGCGCAAGATCCCCCCCTTGAAATGCAATTACGCCCAGCAAGTGATTAGCATCTGCATTCTTCGGGTCAGCCTGAATAACTTGCTGGTACAATTGAATGGCCTTTTGTGTATTTCCCACCTGATAATTCTTAAACGCCAAGTATAATGTTTGTTCTATTTGATTGGCACAATCTGGAGAAACTGAGCTTTTTGTATTTTTTTTTGCCATTAAAAGGAGCCTTTCAAATTGAGTAAGTAGCAAATAAGCCAAGAATTTTAATAACTTACTTAAAAAACGTACTATTTAGAAGTAAATAAATCACAAACCTGAAAACTACCATTAGCACGCTGAATATCTTCAAGCAAAAAGAGCATTCAACACCCTTTCTCTCTTGGCAAGAGACGACATAATTAAATGAGATACTAAAAAGTAAGCTTATAGACACTCTGATACTATCCTTGTAAGTCTACATATTTGACATCCTCCTCTCCCTGAAGGAAGAGGATTCCCGCTAGTCAAATGATAGCAGGTTCCAGCTCATCGCTGAACTTTCCAGTTCCTGCTTCACAGAGTTTGGCAACCCAAGGCTCTCCAC
>TARA_R110001592_G_scaffold356455_4_pt1 | contig 59488 bp, 51 predicted proteins | sample TARA_R110001592 | Tara Oceans TARA_R110001592 (sample SAMEA4398387) | marine metagenome | biome: Polar Biome; feature: [SRF] surface water layer (ENVO:00010504); material: water (ENVO:00002006), including particulate matter (ENVO:01000060) such as... | depth 5 m | reverse complement strand
AGCCAGAACTGTTGGTGCAGAGGAGCAAATGATGTCAGTTTCTCCAGCTCCGTCAGAATGTCTGCACTGATCACAACCGGGCTGGTAAAAGCACGGCCGCCATGCACGACTCTATGGCCAACTGCAACGAACTGGGTTCCCTAGTCATGATCGCTTAGCCAATCCAAAAGGCGCTGTGTCAACCCGCCATGTGTCGCAGATTTTTCGATCGCCTCAATTTGATGCTGGATGAACCGGCGTTGATTACCAAGATAGTATCTGTCATGACTACATTTTTTCGGTGTGTTTGAGATACAGTTGCGCTATTGCACAGGAGGCTAACCGAGAAAGTGTTCCATCTGCCCGACTGGTGAGAATAATCGGGACCTTGGCGCCCAGTACGATGCCGGCCGATTCTGCGCCAGCCAGATAGACTAGTTGTTTGGCGATCATATTTCCGGCTTCAAGATCCGGGGCCACTAGAATATCGGCATCGCCTGCCACCTCAGAGACAATACCCTTGGCCTCAACGGCCGTTTTAGAAATGGCGTTATCAAAGGCAAGCGGGCCGTCGAGTAAACCACCGGTGATTTGCCCACGATCCGCCATCTTGCACAGTGCGGCAGCGTCCACGGTGGAGGCGATTTTGGGATGAACTGTCTCGACGGCGGAAAGGATAGCCACCTTCGGTTCAGGAATGCCCAGCGCTTGCACTAGGTCAATGGCATTCTGAACAATATCGCGTTTGTCCTTGAGGTGGGGATAAATATTGATTGCAGCATCGGTGATAAATAGGGGTTTTGGGTAATGCGGTACATCGAAAGCAAAAATGTGGCTGACCCGACGCTCGGTTCTTAGCCCCAGCGTCTTATCCAAAATTGGAGTCAGCAGCTCATCGGTATGCAGCTTACCCTTCATTATCGCTACAACGTTACCCTTGCGAGCCTCTTCAACGGCTTGTTCTGCCGCCGCGTGACTGTGTGGTACATCGATGATTTCAATGCCTTCCAGACTACGATTTGTCGCCTCGGCGACAGCAATGATTTTTAAGCTAGGGCCAATGAGAACCGGTTCGATCATGTTTTGTTTTTTTGCTTCCAGCGCACCAATCAGCGATAGCTCGTCGCAAGGATGTACCACAGCCACGCGAATCGGTTTGATATCACGGGTGGCCTCGATCAGTTCCCGATAGCGGACGCCGTGTTCATGTAGATGAACCTCCGGCAGTACTGCCCGGGGTCTTCGCACTTTTTTGCTGGGCGCAATGACCTCCGCCTGACCTTTGATGACCGTTTCGCCGTCTTGATTGATACATTCGCAGTCCAGCAGAAGTCGCTTTTTTTCTGCTATCTTTTCTACTACCGTAACCCGTACGGTGACGGTATCGCCGAGACCGACAGGCTTGCGGAAGCTTAGCGACTGGTTGAGATAAATAGTTCCGGGCCCTGGTAATTCGGTGCCGAGCACGGCAGAGATCAGTGCGCCTCCCCACATTCCATGGGCAATAACCTCATGAAAGATGTCGGCTTTGGCGTACTCCTCGTCGAGATGCGCCGGGTTCACATCCCCGGACATCACCGCAAAAAGTTCGATATCATTAGTTCTGAGCTGGCGCGTAATTTCAGCTGAGTCGCCTACTTCAATTTCATCAAAAGTTTTGTTTTCTATATATTCCATATTTGGCACTTCCTCTTACCTAAGTCATGACATGTTAGGACATCACATGATAGCCCACATAAACAAAGGCAATATTGCCCGTCACGTTGCGGGCGCCATCGCTGGCAAGACCTACTGCCATGTTGCCAACGTCTTTGATCGTCACTAAACGGCGCTGTGGAGCGCGCTCGCGTGTCTCGTCTATTAGTTTGTCGAAAAAGGCAATACCAGAAGCCGCACGGGTCTTTAATGGTTCTAGCGACAAGGCGTTGACGCGGATGCCGTTGGGACCCAATTCAGCGGCAAGGTAGCGCACCGATGCCTCAAGCGCCGCCTTGACCGGTCCTATGACGTTATAGTGGTCAACAACTTTCTCAGCACCGTAATAACTGACTGTTAGCAGACATCCGCCTTGCTTCGTCAGCGGCTCTGCTTTTCTGGCTAGTCGAATAAAGGAATGGCAGGAAACGTCCACCGCTTGCGTAAAACCTTCGCGCGAGCAGTCCGTCACTCGTCCGTGTAAATCTTCCTTTGGGCAATAGGCAATAGAGTGCAATAGGAAGTCGAGCTTGCCCCAGTCCGCTTCAATGCGTTCAAAGACCGTATCCAGTTGCGCATCGTCCTCAACGTCGAGCGGCAACAATATGTCAGCATTCACCTCTTGTGCCACCGGTTGCACGTAGGGTTTGGCCTGCTCATTACGATAGGTGACGGCCAATTGCGCGCCTGCCTGTTGAAATGCACGCGCACAACCGGCGGCAATTGAATGTTCGTTAGCGATGCCGATTACAAGGCCACGTTTGCCTTCCAGTAGGTTCATCATTTTTGTTTCCATTTCTTAAACGTTTGTTTTACGCCAGCATGACGATGTGTTTTCTACGGCTGTAGTCTGCATCATGTTGATGCAAGTAATACTACCCAGTCAGGATACACTTGTTAGTCTACATTGGACTTCCAGTTCCTTTACGTTAGCTCGGTAGTGTTCTCCTCCCGTATAGCCCATGCAAGCATGGACCCATGATTCGATTGATTTTTAAACGAAGTGGCCTCGGACAGCCGATTAAAGCCTATTCGTTAATCGAGAGGCAACCAATACCCTACAGTCTGTCGAGTTTTTGCAGTATTGAATAGATTCGGTACTCTTTAATCATCAGTTAAATAAACCATGACACCTTTTTTTTGATTTCGATCAAGTATCTTCATAGATATCGCTAGTCATCAAGATAAAAATGGAAAGGATTGCTATGACCAAGGAATGGGATAAGGGTATTTTTGAGTCGTCATGTCATTTTGATCTTTTAACTTTTAGAATGGCGTAGGAAATTCGTAATTAACAGGCTGAATTGGACATGTTAACGCAAGAAAGCCTCTTCAAATTTAATCCTATTAGCCATAAATGGACTGATGAGTCCGATCTGTCTGCAATAACCACAAGACTAGCAGAGTATTATATATGGCTAATTTAATGGGACGAAAACTCCTTATCCCTGTTTGTGTTTTTTTGTTGTTGTTGGTTGTTACATTAACCATTTGGAGTAATTCACGCACATCTCTCGCTACTAATGATAAGCAGCGTTTTAACTTGAAAGTTGAGCACCTTCAGCATCAGATTCAAAGTCGTTTTTATGCATATGAACAGGTTTTGATGGGGGGGTTGGGTTTTTTGAAGGCTCTAATGAGGTTAGTCGTGAAGAATGGCGTGTTTATATAGAGAAATTAAATCTTTCTGAGTATTTCCCAGGTTTTCAGGGTGTAGGCTTTAGTCAGTGGATTGGTGATGCCAGCATGCTGGCAGCTCATGAAGAAAAAATCCGTTTGGAAGGCTTCCCAAAATACCATGTTAAACCTGACGGGCCGCGTGACAATTACACTTCTATAATTTTTCTAGAGCCTTTCGAAACCAGCAGGCCTTTGGGTACGATATGTATTCTGAAGCTATTCGCCGTGAGGCAATGGAAAGAGCCCGTACTACAGGGCGGCCAGCTCTGTCTGGAAAAGTTGAACTGGTACAAGAAATTACCACGGATAAGCAAGCCGGGTTTCTACTTTATTTACCGCTTTATTCAATTGACCGGAAGCAAGATACGGAGAATGAGCAGCATGATACATTAATTGGGTTTGTCTATAGTGCATTTCGTGCTGAGGATTTAATGACTGGTATTCTACAAGAGCGTTTTCCATCCATAAGCTTTCAGGTTTACGATGGCGATCAAGTAGTTGAAAGTGAGCTGCTCTATGACAGTCAGAAAGAACGGAGCCTGAAACCAGAACAAAAAGCTCCACGTTTTACTTTGACCAATATAGTTAATGTTTCAGGTCGTCCCTGGACTATTGTTTATTCTTCAACGAAATCATTTAGTTCTCTCGAAGGTTTGAGCTTTTCTTGGGTATTGCTTGCGGCGGGAATATTATTTAGTTGTCTTATCTCGATCGTTTCTTGGATGCTGATTTCAGCTAGACAAAGTGTTCGCATGCGTACCGAAGAATTATATAAACAAGAAACAATTAATACTCTGCTGCTGGAGGAGCTTACAGAGGCGGTTGTTGTCTGTGATGCAGATCAGAACCTAACTAGGTTAAATAAAAAGGCACGGGAGTGGCATGGTTCTGATCTGCATTCTCAGTCTTCCGAGAAGTGGTCAAAATTTTTCAGCCTATATGAGGAAGATGGCGTTACGCCGTTGATCACAGAAAGAATACCCCTTGTTCGCGCATTTAATGGTGAAGTAGTACACGATTTTATCATGTGTGTTATTGGGGAAAGACAAGAACTTCGTTATGTTTTAGCCAGCAGTGGCCCACTTATTGATAGAAAAGGTAACAAGTTGGGTGCTTTCGCATTGATGCGCGATATTACAGAACTGAAGCAGAGCCAAGACCGAATTACCAAATTAAATGAAGAGTTAGAAGAGCGAGTTAACCGAAGGACAGAAAGTCTTAAAAAGACAAATCAAGAGTTAATTCTGGCCAAGGAAGAAGCGGAGAGTTCCAATCTTGCTAAATCCTCATTTTTGGCGTCAATGAGTCATGAAATTCGTACTCCAATGAATGGCGTTGTCGGGATGGTGGAAATATTAATGAATGAGCGTCTGACTAAGAAGCAGAAAGACTCCATTTGTATCATTCGCGATTCAGCCTTTTCTCTATTAAGAATTATTGATGATATTCTTGATTTTTCCAAAATTGAAGCAGGTCATATTGAGCTTGAAAATGTGCCGACTTCGGTGAGTGATATTGTAGAAAACGTCGTAAGTAATATCATTCCTGTGGCCTTGAAAGTGGATGTGTACCTATCACTGTTTATTGCGCCAAATATACCAGCGGGGGTGTTGGCTGATCCAACTCGGCTACGACAAGTTATTACAAACTTGATCGGCAATGCCGTGAAATTTAGTGGTCGCCAAATAGACCGCCAGGGACGCGTAGATATTCGCATTACCGTGAAACAGGAAGAACCTCTTCTGTTGCAGTTTGATGTTATTGATAACGGCATTGGTATGACCCCTGCAACGGTAGACAATATTTTTGAATCTTTTGTGCAGGCTGACTCTATGACAACACGGCGATTTGGCGGCACAGGCTTGGGGCTAGCTATATGCAAGCGATTGGTCGAGCTGATGCAAGGTGAAATTTCTGTTGATAGTGAAAAAGGATGTGGGTCTACTTTTTCGGTCATTTTGCCATTTGAAGTGGCAACGGTCGTTGAGGACAAAAACTATGAAGATATTATGGGAGTTAACTGTATTGTAATTCCTGCTGATTATTTTCATGCAGAGGATCTTAAAGTTTACCTGGAGAATGCCGGAGCAATTGTTTACGAAGAAAGTGATAGCTATGGTGCGGCCCAGAAAGCCTTAACTTTGAGTGGTCCTGTTGTAGTTTTACAGGAAAATATCGATATGCATGAAGAGAAACTTGATGTAATTTTTGATGTAGATGCGGATGTAAGGCACGTCATGTTAACTCTTGGTCGTCGTAAACGTCCTAGGGTTGAGTCCGTTAATACAGTCACCATAGATGCCGGTGGGTTGCGCCGGGCTGATTTGATCGAGGCTGTGGCCATCGCATCCGGTAAAGCCTCTCCAGAAGCGATGAAAAATATTGCCAAGGAAGGCGCTCATAAAAGACAATTAAAGTCCTTGCCGAATGAGGAACTCCAGACTCGTGGCACATCAATACTAGTATTGGAAGACGATAAATTTAATATTAAAGTTATTCGCTGGCAATTATCTTTATTGGGTTACACCGCTGAGTTTGCTGAGAATGGTGAAATTGCATTAGAGAAATGGCGCAGCAAAAAGTATCGTTTATTGTTAACTGATTTACGTATGCTGGAAATGGATGACTACACCCTAGCAGAAACTATTAGAGAAGAAGAGTCTGAATATGAACGATTGCCAATTGTTGCACTGATAGTCAATGATTCACCTGATGAATTGGCTAGGGTCAAGGCATTGGGTATAGATGAATATCTAACCAAGCCTATAGAGCTTAGTTTATTGAAAAGAACCTTAGCGATTTATGTTAAACAGTCTAGCGATACCCTTGATGAAACAACTTAAGAGAATACTATAGAACAGCTTAAGTTTGACGATCAACAGTAGCATGTTACAGCTGTTTATTATGCCACTGTCTTACCACAGTTGGTGGGGGCTGATAAAGAAAACAAGGATATGGATGTCCCATGATTACGCCAACTTGGACATATTGCTGGGTTCTATTGCCAACAAAAAAATAATTGTCTGGAAAGGTTTGTATGTGGGCAGCTACAGATGAGTTTTTTTACTTGTATGTCGTCAAAACCATGTGGACCGTAGACCACCTGATCTAAGAAGCACATAGCTCATCTAGTTTAGTTGTTTATCGTAGTGCTTTTGCTTGCGTGTACGTCGTCAAAAGTGGGGATGCTATTGAGTTTCCTGATAATTCCTTGTTATTAAGCATGTTGGAAATAAGTGGTTCGTTTAACTCATTGATTTGTATGGATATATATTCATGGTGACGAGAGGTTGTCGGAAAAGCGGAAGAAATTCCCTGTATTTTTCCAGCTTTTTAGGGGAATTCAGGGAGACGAGTTAGCTGAAGACTACATCCACCGCCATACAGCCTGCCGAGTTTTTACAGTCTTGTAGAGACTCGGTACTATTCTTTATGAGCTGGTCAGAGAATCCACCTTATCTCTATAAATTATCCTAAATATCGCTGTAGATAGCCTTAACCATTCAAAATGCCTGTTTTTTAAGGTGCAAAATTAAGCTTCGTTTTTATTCTGACTGGGGCCAAAATAGCGTTGTTGGCAGACGAGTAGCCAACAGGTTATAAATTTTGGCATACACTTTACCTAGAGTGAGTTAACTTATTGTGCGTAAGTGGTTGTTAGTCAGTTTGTTGTTATGTTGTGTGGCGGTAGCGGATGAAAAGCTTGCGGCTGATAGTGTGCTGGTCGATAAGTCGGAGAGAAAACTTTATTTAATTAGAGATAATGTTAAGTACCGGGAGTTTGGGATTGCTTTGGGGCCAAGGCCGCGAGGGCACAAATTACATATGGGTGATGAAAGAACACCTGAGGGACGCTATCAGCTTGATTTTAAATATGAAAAGAGTGATTTCTATAAGGCAATTCATATTTCCTACCCTAACGAGCAAGATATCAGGCGAGCGGCAGAGCATGGGGTTGATCCCGGTGGTTCGATCATGATTCATGGGATGCCCAATAAGGCGACGTTACCACCCAGCTTGATTCAGAAGTTTAATTGGACGGATGGTTGTATTGCCGTTACGAATGAAGAGATGGACGAAATTTGGCATGCGGTTGAGCCAGGCATACCCATTGATATTCGGCCCTGAGGATGGCGAGGGTAACGATGAAGAAAGTTAGCTTGATTAGTATTCTTCTGTGCGCTCTTTGTAGTTATCCCTGTCTGGCCCAGAATCAGCATATTTTATTACCGGATATGGATACTGACCTGGTTGGTACTAACGGTAGCACGGTGATTTCCCGAGAGGATACGTTGATCGATGTCGCTGTAAAATATCGTTTGGGGTATAACATGATCCGGTCAGCTAACCCTGATGTGGATTCCTGGCTGCCCGATAATGGATCTAAGGTATTACTGCCGTTTAGTGTTCTTTTGCCCGATGTGCCGCGTGAAGGGATTGTGATCAATACACCAGAAATGCGGCTTTATTTTTATCATCAAGATAAAAAAGGTCAAAACATTGTTACCGTTTTTCCCATTAGTGTCGGTAGGAGGGATTGGGCTACACCCATTACGGAAACACGTATTACCCTACGGGTTGAAGATCCACCCTGGTATCCACCTGAAAGCATACGTACCGAACATGCAGATCGTGGAGATTTTTTACCCAGAATTGTTTCAGCTGGCCCCGACAACCCTTTAGGCCATCATTTGCTGGGATTAGGCGTTCCCAGTTATTTTATCCATGGGACTAACAAGCGTTTTGGTATTGGTATGCAAGTCACCCATGGGTGTATTCGAATGTACCCAGAGCATATTGAAGAGCTCTTTAATCTTGCATCAGTCAATACGCCGGTGGTTATTATCAATCAGCCCCATAAGTTGGGTTGGCGGGACGATAAGCTTTACCTTGAAGTGCATCACCCATTAGAGCTTGATGGGGTGATACAGGAGAATAGTCGCCCAGATATCAGGGCGTCTCTGACGAGTATTTTTGAATCAATGCCAGAGGTGTTGATTGATTGGGATAAAGTTGATGACGTTATCACCAATGCCACTGGTGTGCCGGTAATGGTGGGGAAACAACCCCATTCATTGTCAGACTTTGATTTTTATCAAGAGTATAACGAAGAATAAAATATCCGGTCAGGGGAGTAGACCTGACCGGATAGACTGTTATCGAGCTATTTCTCCATCGCCTTTTTAAAGGCACGGTCAATTTTCTCATTAGCCTCATTCGCTGATGTTTGCGCAGAATTTGCTGAGGCTTGAGCAGCTTTTGCTGACGTTTGTGCGGCATTGGCCGTGCGCTGTGCATTAGCGGCCGCTTGATTTGCTTCGGCAGCAGAACGTTGAGCCTGTTCAGCCAGTGCTCTAACTTCGTCAACTTTCGAATTACTGGCACAACCTGTTGCAACGACCAAAACTAAAATGGGTAAGAATTTTACTAAAAACTTCATAGAACTCTCCTTAATGGGGATGAAAACGAGGCCGGGTTACACCAACCAATATTTCATGTTTAGTATGGTTCTACTATTTGCTACTTGCAATCTGAATTTAAAGGGTAGTTTAAAGGGGTCGTAACGTTTATTTTTTGATCAGTTCACTTATTGTGTTTTAGGTTGTTTTTTTAAAGATTACAGAAAGAATTTTGCGATGCCAAGAAAGACACGGATGTACCTGTCTAGTGCGTCTGTCCATATTGTTCAAAGGGGAAACAACCGAGAGGGGTGTTTTTTTTTGTGATGAGGACTATCTCTACTATAAAGAATTACTTGCCGAAGCCTTAAAGCGTTATGGCGGTGAGTTACATGCTTATTGTTTGATGACCAACCATGTACATCTACTGATATCACTCGTTGCTGAAGGTAGAAGAATAATCGTTAGGCCCTGTTTCTACCTTGTATTTCGCGACATTAAAGGGCTAGTGAGAAAATGGTCCAGCCAGATTTTGGTTCTATTGTTTCTTTACTCGTAAACCAGTAAAAAGTGTTTTTTTCACTTAATGCAAACAACGAAATAATTTGTTTGTCGTTATTGTCAGACACCCAGTGTTCAAACTTATAAGAATCGCTGATTTGCGTTTTTTTAATTTTCGCACCTTTTTCAATAAGGCTATTAAGTTTTCTGTAAGTTGTATCGTTACTAAATAATACCCGACCTTTATAAAATTCACTGGCACGGTGTTTGTCATGGGTTTTTTCATCTTCTATTTCCGGCAAAATGAAAATTTTACGTGCGCCAAAATCTTCCCGGAATCGAAGAGCTGCAGTTGTATTGTTTGCATGATTTCGGGAGAGTCCAACCATGCCCCCCAGGCTTGTCAGGTCAAGGTGAAGCTCGGCATGATCAGACATAGCATTGCCATAATAAGTATTTAACCCTTCCATTCTTGCGGCACTAATATCCTCCCAGTTGGTATCGCAAAGAATGGTTTTGATTTCTGCTGTTTCAAGTGCTTTACAGAGTGTTATCGCAACTCGGTTTGCGCCAATCACTAAAAACCCTTTTGTATTAGGCTCACTGACGTTAAGTATTTTTGCTAATGTCCTTGCAGTGATGCTTTGAATAAGAACCGTGCCAACAATTACGCTAAACGCTAGGGGAACCAATAATTCAGCACCCTCCATTTCCATAGTTTCTAGTTTTAAGGCAAATACAGCAGTTATGGCGGCGGCAATAATACCTCGCGGCCCGACCCAGGATAGCAGTAACCGTTCATTAAAAGAGAAATTTGAGTTAAACGTAGAAATCATGATCTTGCAGGGTCTAGCTACAAATTGCATGGTAAGTAAAACCCCAAGGGCTCCCCAGCCAATGGCAATTAATGCATCGAAATTAATACGTGCAGATAGGATGATAAAGAGAGCTGAAACGAAAATAAGGGTGAGGCTTTCCTTAAAACTTAAAATGTCTTTTGTATGAACGCCAGGCATATTAGCAAGGACAATTCCCATGATGGTAACAGCCAGTAGGCCTGACTCATGCATCAGAATGTTTGATATGGCAAAGGTACTGGTAACAAAAGCAATGGCGGCAAAATTCTGTAGGAATTCTGGAATTAAACGGTGTCGTAGTAATAGGCCAAAACAATAACCAATAACGATTCCTAGTAAGGCCCCTGTTGCTATTGTTTCTACAAAGACAATGAAAACATGAAGTAATTCGGAACTGATTTGTTGAGCAACAATCCACTCAAAGACGAGTACGGCAAATAAAGCACCAAGGGGATCAATAATAATGCCTTCCCAGCGTAGCGTTCTGGAGATCAGAGCATTTGGCCTGACAGATCGCAACATAGGCATGATAACCGTCGGGCCAGTTACTACCATGATAGCCCCAAATAAGGCTGACAGAGACCAGCTGAGACCTGTGAAGTAGTGTGCTGCTATGGTTGTGATGGTTGCGTTTATTAGCGCACCATAAGACACCATATTTCTGACACTGTCACCAATCTCGCTCAACTCTGAACGCTTGAGTGTCAGGCTTCCTTCAAATAGGATAATTGCTACAGACAATGAAACAAATGAAAAGAGAAGGTCACCAAATAAAATATCAGGATCTAATATTCCGAAGGTTGGGCCAAGTAAAATACCTGTTAAGAGCAGAAATAATATAGCTGGAAGCTTTATTCTCCAGGCGACCCACTGGCATAACAAGCCTAACAAGCCAATCACTACAAGTATTAATAAATTTGGTATTTGCATGATGATCTCTACGACACCTGATGAATAAAGGCAGGAAAGCTTTTTGGAAATGTAAAAGTTATCTAGCCTGTTGTTATTGGTTTTAACTTGTATATTTGAATAGGGTAGCGGAGTGTCCCTTTCGTTGTGCTACGTATATTAGCTTTTTCTGTTACATTAAAATTATATTTATTCCGTACGTTGAGAAATACTACAGTCAATACCTTCTGATGTCATACGGCTATCAGAGGGAATGAATAGTCCTCCATCTTAGGGTGCTCGCTTCTCGACAAGTATTAATTGGGCTAAAAAGTGTTTATCTTTGCTGGAGGGATAAGGCCAGCTGTTAGACTTAAATTTATTACCTGAAGAGATTTCTTATAACTAATGAATTATCTGGCTATTGTTGTGACATTTTTATCTGTCACTTTGATCACTTCTGCGCTCATATCTCTCGTGGGTCGATCAGAGTGGTGGTTCCGTATCTTTGACTTCCCACGTGTTCAAATAGCAATGCTGGGAGCCGTCGTCGTTCTTCTACAAGTAATCTCGTATCGTGGTTATTGGTATGAACTATTTCTTATTCCAGTGCTGGCAACGGTGATAGTTTGGGAGGTGAGTCGAATATTTCCATTTACCTTATTTCATAAAAAAGAGGTTGCCTCTGTTGGTTTGTCAGATGATACCCCGAGCATCAGTATCATGGTTTCCAATGTATTGATGACTAACCAGTGTACCGGCAGCTTGCTTGATCTGGTGGCAGAATACGAGCCAGACGTGTTGCTAACATTGGAAACAGACCAATATTGGGAAGATGCTTTGGCGCCATTGGAAAATACATATACCTATGTGGTGCGCTGTCCGCAAGACAATCTCTACGGTATGCACTTGTATTCAAAATTTGAGTTGTTCAATCCAACAGTGGAGTTTTTGGTAGAGCAAAATGTTCCTTCTATTCATACCGAAGTACTGCTTTCCTCGGGCCAAAAAATCAAGTTACATTGTCTGCATCCAGCACCGCCTAGCCCTACGGAAAATGATACTTCTATAGAACGAGATGCAGAGTTAATTATGGTTGCCAAGCTAGTGTCGCAGCAGGATGTTCCTGTAATAGTCGCCGGTGATTTGAATGATGTAGCATGGTCGGATACCACGCTGCTTTTCCGTAAGATAAGCGGGCTACTGGATCCTCGAATAGGTCGCGGCTTATTTAACAGTTTTCATGCAGACCACTGGTTTTTACGTTGGCCGCTAGATCATGTCTTCCATTCACATGAGTTTGGTCTTGTTAAAATAGGACGACTGCACAATATTGGTTCAGATCACTTCCCAATATTTTGTCAATTGCGTTATATGCCAAATTTAGAATCCAGAGATAGTCCTGCTCCACCTGATGCTCAAGAGGTTAAGCTAGCAAACGAAAAACTTGCACAGGCGCGCAACAAGCCGTTTAATGAACTGGTTTAGATTAATGCTAAATCTTTCTAAATTTATGATTCACAGGAGATTGATATGGGCGTCGAAGTATCGGGAATATTGGGATTGTTGGTCCTTATTTTGAACGTATTGGCTATTGTGAAAACCGTTCAAAGCACAGCGTCGACGGGAAAGAAGGTACTTTGGATTGTTCTTATATTACTGCTACCGGTTCTAGGGTTGATACTCTGGTGGTTATTGGGACCTAAAGGCTAGATTGACTGGAAAGATACCAACTTCGAGTTTTTAATAGTACCAGAGAGGTTGGCTCGTCCTGTTCAGTCCGTTCTTGATAAGCTCGAATCTATATTAGAGGGCCTGCTGTTCAATCTACCAATGCTTTTGTCGGCATTGGTGATGGCTGTAGGTTTTTTCTACTCCCTTGGTCTGTGTCAACTAATTGATCGGATTGGCCTTCGATTTGATCTAACACATCGTTAGTGAGTTCTCCCCGCTTTCTTTGACCTTTCCTTTCAGCTGGTTTCCGTCGCCTTTGAACCTGTATTTATTTTCAGTAACGTCTATAAATATACTGTGAAGGTTGGTGAGTGGCTAATGTAACTATCGATAGCAGGTGGTTACATTAACTCATGTTAGTTTTTAGACGTTACTAAAGAACGTTATTGCTAACTTATAATTAGGTGCTACATAGAAAGTGGTATACAAAAAAGTGAGCTATACAAGGGTGAAAAATTGAGAAGTAAATTAGTAGATTGGTTGATAAGGCTACGTGCCAGCTACTGGTTTGTTCCTCTAGTGATGGTTTTTATCGCATTAGTTGGTGCACTTGGCATGGTGCATTTAGATACCTATGACAGCCGATGGTTATCTGGCCAGAAATGGCTATATGTAAACCAGCCAGCGGGTGCGCGTGCGCTTTTATCTGCCTTAGCAGGATCAATGATAACGGTTGCTAGTGTCACTTTTTCAATGACGTTACTTGCTGTGTCCCACGCAAGTTCCCAGGTTGGCCCCAGGCTACTGGATGGCTTCATGCGGGATCGTGCAAATCAATACACCCTCGGTACGTTTATTGCCACATTTTTATACTGTTTGATGGTATTGCGAAATGTCCATGAAGGCATTGAGGGGCAAGAAAGCATCACTATGTTCGTCCCACACATGGCGATTTTTGTTGCCATGGTACTCGCCGTGCTCAGTGTTATCGTGTTGATTTATTTTATTCATCATATTCCACAATCAATTAGTGTAACCAATATTATTGGGCGTATTGGTGATGATCTTATTGATAGCATACGCTGTCAGTATCCTAAGACGATAGGGCAAGGCAGGCTTATTGATCAGAGTATTGATAAAAACATCAAAGGTTTTCCGGTGGATTTCCAACAACAATCTGTCTGTTTGAAAGTGACGGATTCCGCCGGGTACTTACGTGTTGTTGATGACGAAGGCCTAATGGCGTTAGCAATAGAAGAAGACCTTACTATCGAGCTTTATCGGCGCCCAGGTGAATTTTCGATTCCTGGGCAGCCGTTGCTGAGTGTTGCTCCAGAGACTAGCGTCAATGATGAGATTTCAGAGAGCTTACAAAGACTATTCTCTTGGGGAGTGGATCGCACACAAGATGAAGATGTTCTCTATCCATTAGAGCAACTTATAGAAGTCTTGGCCAAAGCAATGTCTCCTAGTGTAAATGGTCAATATACAGCTCTGCTTTGTATTAATCAGTTTGAACGCGCATTAGCTGAGATACTTCAGCGGGAAGTGCCTAATCCGTATCGATATGATCAACAGAGTACGCTACGAGTCGTCGCCAGGCCGGTCACACATGAGCAGTTTGTATTGGAGGTTTTTCAGCCAATTCGACAGTTTATCCGCGGTGATTGGATGGTAACGCGTCACATACTAAACATGATTGGTCGATTGATGATGATGCCAGAACTAGCGCATAACAAGCCGTTATTAGAAAAAGCGGCATCGTTAATTAAAGAGGATGTTGAAAGTGGGCCGATGCTAGAAGCTGAGCGACGTTCATTTTCATAAGCTAAGGCTTGGTAATTGAAGGTCATCGTCCAAACATAAAATTTTATCTGCTATTGGAGAAAAAACAACGGCATGTATACACATGAAATTGGTAGCTCTAGTGGGGTTTTAGTAGCATAATTTTCCTGTCAGTGGTTGGCTTCTTGGTGTGTGTGATGATCAGTCCTAGTACCCTGAGGTTCTTGGCCTATGAACACAAATAAATCCATTTTCTTGTTGAGGGTAATAGCTGTGTGCCAAATTAGGTTGGACTGTTATTGCTCTGGAGCCAGATGCAGCTCCTGCTCTCTGGGGATAAGTCATCCCAGATTATTAGAGATAATAATAAGTTAATGCGATGTGTGTTTTAATAAGCGATCATGCGTGCCCCAAGAGTTGTTAATTGTTTGGCACAAGTGTGTTCAACGCAGTTGCTGCTTAGACTGCTAGTATTCAATCAAGGCAATCACTTTGTGGGAGAACAAAATGAAGATAAATAAATTATTGATATTATTAACTGTTACGGGATTTCTTGCTCTGTACGGATGTGACTCGGATGATCCTGTAAAAGAAGTAGGTGATACAATTTCTGAATCTGTTGAAGATGCAGGCGAGGTAATATCTGAGGCAGCACAAGATGCATGTGATGAAGTGGGCGATGCCACAGATTCTGATGTAGATTGCTAGCTAGGTGTTTTTATTACTCCTCTTTCGGGAGGAGTAAACTAGCAGGATCTAAAAAGTTTTTTTCTCACATGCTATTTTAGACAGCAAAAATTGATTATGGATTTTTGGATTGGATGTGGAGGTTTAAATTAATGCTTGTGACCTTTCATACCCCCGCGGCAGGAGATGTCATTATGTTTGGAGATATTGCGGTTCAACTTCTTCAGCTTATGGGGCATAGCGGTAAAGTTCCAGGTGCACTTCAGCCGGAAGATTTGCCTCAGGCCATTCGACTACTGAAAACAGCGGTAGAGGATCATTCATTTTCAGATACGGATGTTGATTTGATTAATGAATCTGAAAATAACGATGAAACTGAAGATGATGAGCCCAAGGTTAGTTTACAAAATCGAGCTTTCCCGCTTATTCAGCTACTTGAAGCCGCTGAGCGCGAGGAAGTACAGGTTGCTTGGGAAAGCTGAAGTGATGTTGGCTTTTATGCTATAGGCGCGACTAGACTGACCTTAAAGCTTAATGCTATTACTCTAAGTAAAGACAAAATACAGCATAGATTCCTTTATACCGCATCTTTTCTCTCTTGATTTTCAACACTGTTAAGACCAACAACTAAAGTTTTTAGGGGGAATAGAATGATGATTTTATTCTCTTCGAAGATTTGATTAATCTGGTCTATCGCATAGTGTCTGGCATGTAGGTCTTTTTTTCAGTAATTTGTATTTTTCCAAATCGTTGCCATAGGACACACCAACTCACAGCTCAATATCTCCATATTTTTATCAACCAGCGATAACGTTTTCTTAACATTATTCTAACAATAGCTTGATGGACTTCTAGGTAAAGTGATCATACTAATCCTTGGACGTTCATTATGTCTAATACCAAACCTATAGATATCACGTTTGTCCTGACATACGATCAACATCATTTTCTGCAAAGTTTTTCTTGTTGTTTTAGTCGGGGCCAAAAGTGGGGTCTTAATCAACCAAAGATAGTTTGTTTGCCAGATGATTTTCTGTCGTGCATTTATATGCCCAGGTTGGGGATATGTTGAGTATGTCGGCTGATAGTCGGCGTATAAGTGTTCTTGATCATGTCTTATTTACACTGGCTGGTGCTGCCATTTTATGGGTGACACTTTTTTTACTGCGCCTTTTTTTACTTATATACAATTTTGAATTAATCAGAGATATACCTTTAACCAGTATTATTGAATCTTTTTTTAATGGATCACGTTTTGATTTAAGGGTGGTTGCTTACCTATGCATACCTCTGACGTTGTCGTTATGCAGTCAGCGGGCAATGATGGCACGTAGAACCTTACGCCTATGGTTACATGCTGCAGGAAGCTTGCTGATCTTACTGGGGATGATTGAGTTAGATTTTTATCGGGAATTTCACCAGCGATTAAATTCTCTTGTTTTTCAGTACCTTCAGGAGGATCCCGCGACGGTATTAAGTATGCTTTGGAATGGGTTCCCTGTGTTGCGTTTGTTATTGGCTTGGGCCATCTTAAGTACGGCGTTATATCTGGCTCTTATAAAGGTTGATCGAATGACCCGCGGGTGTAAGGTTGCAGTATTACCCGCCAAAAGAGTGAATCTATCAGCACAATTATCCCGACAGGGTGGTTTTACTAATTCCTTTCTCATTTTATTTATTTTTATCATTGTTTCTGTCATTGCTGCACGAGGTACTTTGCGACAAGGTCCGCCTTTACGCTGGGGTGATGCCTTCACCACAGAATATCTCTTTACTAATCATTTGGGTTTGAATGGAGCGCTCACGCTCTATGACGCCGCTAAGAATCAGTTGTCCGGAAATCGAGACAATATTTGGATGCCGACGATGGATGTCAATGAAGCCATAGGGATCACTCGGCAATTGATTTTAACAGATCACGATCAGATCATTGATGCTGATAAGGCAGCAATACGCCGCAATTATCAGGTGCCAACAGAGACAGTGCTTCCGGTAACAAACGTTGTGGTTATTTTGATGGAAAGCTTTGCTGGACACTATGTGGGAGCATTAGGCAGTCAGGCTGATATTACGCCAAATTTTGATAAGCTTGCTGAAGAAGGTTTGCTGTTTCGTCGGTTTTTTTCCAATGGAACACATACCCATCAGGGCATGTTTGCCACGATGGCTTGCTTCCCAAATTTGCCTGGGTTCGAGTATTTGATGCAAATGCCAGAAGGCAGTCATCAGTTATCGGGTTTGTCTCAATTGTTGAAAGCAAGGGGTTACAGTGACCTATATGTTTATAATGGCGATTTTGCTTGGGACAACCAATCCGGCTTCTTTTCTAACCAAGGAATGACTAAATTTATAGGCAGGAATGACTATGTTAATCCTGTCTTGGATGATCCAACGTGGGGGGTGTCAGATCAAGATATGTTTGACCGTGCTGCTGATGAGCTGCTCAAGCAGGATACACAGAAACCTTTCTACGCCTTTCTTCAGACGTTATCGAACCACACACCCTATGCTCTCCCGAAGGAGTTACCTGTAGAAGCTGTCCATGGATATGGCTCGTTTGATGAGCACCTCACGGCTATGCGTTACTCTGACTGGGCGCTCGGACAATTTTTTGAAAAAGCAAAGAAGTCGCCCTACTATAAAAATACATTATTTGTCATCGTGGGCGATCATGGTTTTGGTGCCAACGAACAACTGACAGAGATGGATTTGCATCGATACCATGTCCCCATGTTAATGATTGCGCCGGGAATTCATGAAAAGTTTGGTTCGACAAACGATACCGTAGGCACGCAGGTGGATATTGTTCCATCCATTATGGGTCGACTGGGTGGCGTTGTTCAGCATCAATGTTGGGGACGAGATTTATTGAGCTTGCCACCTTCAGATCTAGGTTTTGGAATTATCAAACCATCAGGAAGTGATCAAACTGTCAGTATAATTACGGGTGAACATATGGTGATACAACCCAAAAATAGAGAACCACAATTTTATCAGTATCATCTGGGTGAGCGGCCGAAAAGTGAAAAGGTCGAAATTTCTCCAGAAGATAAACTGCTTCTTAGTCAATTGAAGGCATATATAGAAACGGCAACCAACAGTTTAATCAGTAATACGACAGGCGCTGATGGCTGAATTCATAATAAAATTAGAGGCTTATATTATTGGATAAAGCGCCAGCGGTTATAGAATAAATGGTTAGCTCCATTGAGAATGGAACCGAGGGTACCATGAGGCAGTTTCAAAATTAATGAAAAGAGAAAAGATCTTAATATGTCCACAAAGGCACAATAACGTCTTTCATCTGATTCATTAATGGATTGATGTTGACACGTGTCATCAAATATAAACATTTTATTTTGGTGCCAGTAATTCTTTTTGCTACCTACCTGGATATATACCTCATCACTATTGATATCATTGAGGTTAAATAGAGCACGATAGGTTAGTCGAAATGGACCGAAGTGTTTGTTTGTTGATTTTTTCTGTTGAAAATAGAGACGCCAATCGTCCTGGTATACTTGAATGACTCATGAAATTCTGGAATATCAATGCTGATTTTAATATTTTTCCGTACCACTTAAAAAAACATCATTTCTCGGTCACCGTCGTTCAGTTTTTTCTCTAGCTGATTGACAAGTTCCCTGTCTTTCATTATGTCGATAGTTCGGCGAATTTCTTTTTGGTGAGCATTTGGTAAATCATCAAGGCTAAAAATTCCTTTATTCCAGTAGGGCAAACAAAGCAAGTCAATAAGCAGATTAAAAGGGGCCATCAAGCAAGTGAATGTGCCATGACCTAGAACATACTGTTTAAACATCTGGCGTTGTTTTTCTTCGTTTCTTAGAATGTCAATCAGGCCACAGATGAAGTAGAAGATTATAAGTTTAGTGGCAAAAATAAGGCCTGAGCCCATGTACAGAATTCGACGTATCAGTTTTGTCTTTGTGGTTATTTTTTTAAAAATTGCATGAAAAATTACTTTCATAGTCAGTCATCTGGCTAATATTTAGTCTGGCTGGACAATCTTCATAGTGATTAAAAAACACAGATTCTTTTTTACAAAATTGTGAAAAATCTTTCCCTGTTAGATAGTTAAACTCGTTTATACGCGCTTGATCTATACTGTCTAGCAGCGCATCAGAGGGTTCTATGGCGGGGTGGCACATGATAATTGCTTGATCTGATGCAGTTTGAATCCAGCCAGTTACCATGCTTTGGAAGTCAGCGTTTGGAGACAGAGAATACAGTCCATAAAAGTCTCCAGACAGTGGGATGTTGGTTCGTCGTACAGCATGACTAAACCCCAAGCCCAGTATTCGTAAAATGAGCGCCTTTAATAAAGCGTCATGACCTGTTAATGGAGAATTTACTCGCCTTACCCAGGGGCGATCTGCATGTGAATATCGTTCTGCCAATACACGAATGACGATATTTCTTATTGTTGGAAAGATATGTATATGTTGATGCCCATCGACAAAGTCAGGTTTTTTTCCCCAGAAATATTCAAATGACTCCAGTTGTCGGTGAAATTCGCAGGTGTACTGTTTTTCATCGAATAGCCCTAGAAGACAGTCACGAATTAATTTCCAAAGAGGGTAGGCGGGGGTTTCAAATGTAGCCGTCAGGTTAAAATGCAGGCCTACTTGTATCTCTGCTGATAATGGCTTTAATTTCGCTGAGGCTTCCGGCCAGCAGGGAGAATTTGTTATACAACTGATAGCGGAAAGTCGATTGGCGATGACTAATGCCCGGATCCCCTCATCGATCATTGGTGAAAGGGCATAATCATCTGCGCACAATATTAATTTTTTCATTCTGGGCGAAACGCCCATAGTTTACTGAAGGTGAAGGTGAGAATAGAAACAGATCCAAGAACAACAATTAACGCCATGCGATAATTGAGTTCAGTGTAATGTAGAAGTAAAAAATACAGTATTTCGTTAATAATAAAGCTGCCTGCAGCAACAATAAAAAATCTGGGCAGGCAGTATTTATGAATAGGAGGAAAGGTTAAAAATGTCCAATAGCTGTGGCCGGTATAACTAACCAAAAATGCCACGAGAAAGGCCAAAATATTTGCGACCAGAGGGTAGAACCCTACGGGGACCAATGAGATGACTGTATACCAGTGTACCAGCATAGCCATGGTGCCAATCAGGGCGAAGCGTATCATCTGGGTGCTCATGCTTGATGCTCGTTATGGCTGGAGATGTCTAAAGAGTCAATGTCGTGTCGAAAGCGAATCAGATAGGGTGGTCTGGCTTTTACTTCAGTGAAAATCTTTGCTATATATTCACCAAGAATACCAATAGACAATAATTGGATGCCTCCTAAGAAGGTCATGCCCACGGCGAGTGTTGCCCAGCCTAGTAAGTCGACACCGAAGACTAAGGTTCTTGTCGCGATGACGACTCCATAAATAATCGAAAAAATGGAAATCAATACTCCTATAAGACTCCATATATGTAGGGGGAGTGTTGAAAAAGAGGTAATTCCAGTAATCGCTAGTTTTGCTAGGTGTAATAAGTTGTATTTTGAATTTCCATTTTTACGTGCATCAGCTTTAAACGGAACCGCTATACTTTTGAATCCTACCCAACCGTATAGGTCCTTCATAAACCGATTTCGTTCGGGCAAAGACCGCAATGCTTCAACTACACACCTATCCATTAATCTAAAATCCCCGGCATTTTCTTCCAGGGGAGTCTCGGATCCCAATGTGAATAGTCGATAAAAACCTTTGGTTAGTAGCCTTTTTATGCGTGTTTCATGGTCGCGATTTGTTCTAACGCCATAAATCATGTCGTAACCCTGTCGCCATAGTTCGAAAAATTTTGGAAGCATGTCTAAAGGGTGCTGAAAATCAGCATCAAGCATTAAAATCACATCCCCTTGGGAGTGATCTATGCCAGCTGTAAGGGCATTTTCTTTACCAAAATTTCTGGACAGCTGTAGTACTTTGACGGGATAACTAACAGACAGTGCAATAGCGACTTTGGCGCTATTGTCATGGCTTCCATCGTCAATTATTACAATCTCATATCGAGAGGAAAGCTTTGCAAGATACTCACATAAGGCTGGTATCAGTATGGCTATGTTCTCAGCCTCGTTATAAACAGGAATCAGGCAGCTGATTAAGGGGTTTTTATTCTGTCGCCTTTTTTTTGAGGGAGCATCGCTGCCAAAGACAGCATTTATTGTCGGTTCTATATGTATTATTTTCATTAGATACGACCTGTTTTTACAAGTTTTTCACGGGTTATTGGCGTATTTTTTTCAACATAAAGTGAGGTGCCGTAGGCATTTTTTATTTTCATAAATAAAGAAATTATTTTTGGATCAATTTTCATTAAGTCTTTGTCTTTTAAGATAATAAAGTCAATTATGTTGTCATTTAGCAATGCTTTAAAAATTGCTTGATTGTCAGTGTGTTTTGCTGTTCCGTGGGAATAAAATTCCGCCGAACTGTATCGTTGAAAAAGATAATAAAGTTGGCTGTTTTGTGAGGTTCGGCGCTGGAGATATTCTTGAATAAAAAATTTCTGTGTAAATTTTTCCATTATTGGGGCGTAAACAAAGGGAAGCATTCCTGCCACAAGGAAGGTTGACATCATGAAGGGAATCCATAACCAATGGCGATATACAAAGAGCGGTGCTTTCTCTTGAACCGTGTTATGGCGGTGCCATAATTCAGTTGTTAATAATGCTGAAGCTGGCAAGCTGGTTATGACATAGGGCCAGATGATGTTTTTTGCTAGGGTAAAGAACAGCATGGGCCAAATGGCCCAACAGAATAAGTACCAGGCCCAGCCATCTTGATCCTTGAATAAAGAGGGTGTTCCCTTGCCTTTCGCGAGAATCCAGGGGATGGCTAATAGTGACCAGGGTAGGGCTGCGAGAATCCAAAATACCCATATTGTTCCGGTTGGCTGTTGATGGGCGTAGCCATAGAGATCTCCCTCCCAACCTGATACAAGAAAACGTTTTATATGTTCTCCCACAAGAAAATATTGCAGGAATCCAGGTGTACTGTTTTCTGCCAAGCTATACCAAGGCGCTGCAATCAGCAGCATGATCAGAGAACCTTTTATCCAGGGAAGTTTATGCCACAGCTCCAGCCAGTCTAATTTTTTTCTGAGCATCCATAATAGAATGGGGAATATTGTCATCACTCCGCATATCGGTCCTTTGGCTAAAAGGCCAAGGCCAAGACCAACAAAAAATAGCCAGCCATAAAGTTGTGCTTCATATTTTTCATGTGTCGAGATGGCTAACCAAAATGTTATAAAAGAAATACATGTAGAAAATGCCAGGGCCATATCTGTCATGACTGTGCCGGAGGCGATATAAAATAGCGGAAATGAACATAAGATAGCGGCGCTTAATAGGCCATATTCCTTATTGTGTCGCAATTTACCTATGTACCAAGTCATCAATAATATTGATACGGCTAATAGTAACGAAGGTAACCTGACGGCAAATTCACTGATGCCAAACAGTTTCATACTGCCGGCTGCTAGCCAAGTTGACAGCGGTGGCTTAGCCCAAAAAGGAATACCGTAATCATGCTGAAGAGTCACCCAATCATTCGTTTCTACCATTTTTCGGGCGATCTCTCCGTAACGAGATTCGGTTGTATCTGTGAGAGGAATAAATGCCATGGTTAAAATTCGGCTAGCGAGAGCTAGTACGAGAACGCACCACAGAAAATTTTGATATTTTCTATCTAAAGAAAATGACATAGCCGTCAAAACTCAATAACCATTGATAGGTGTTCCACAGTGTCTATTGGCAAAAAGCTGTAGGTGTAAGAGAGAAGCAATGACGTAGCCTGACCTGACCAAGTTTTATTCATGCTCGCAGAGCTGATGTTTTAACAATGTGAATTAAATATGAAAAAAACGTTATTTTCTGTTGTTAGTCTATTTTTCTATCAGCTACGAAAAGTTGGTCTAGTGACAGGTGCAGGGAATAGAAGTGAAGAAGAAAGAGCGTTATATTGATGGAATATCAGCTGAAGCTCAGGATTTGCTTTAAATCAAAAAAAAAGATGTTAATACACAGGCATAGGAATACTGTATGAAAATTCTTGTGATAGAAGACAACAAAGATATTCTGGCCAACATTCTTGATTATTTAGAGCTTCGAGGATACATCATTGATTGTGCCCAAGATGGTCTAAGCGGTCTCCATTTAGCAACCACCGAAAGATTTGACCTGATTATTTTAGATATTATGTTGCCAGGTATGGATGGTTTTCAGGTCTGCAAGCGTCTTAGAAATGAAGCTCGGTGTCAGACGCCGATTATTATGCTAACGGCTAAAGATGCCTTGGATGATCGATTGGAAGGGCTAAAAAGTGGCGCAGATGATTACCTGATTAAGCCCTTTGCCTTGTCAGAGTTGGCGGCACGTATTGAAGCTATTTTACGGCGCAGTAGTGGTAATCGGGAGAAAATATTACAAGTAGGTGATCTATCCTATGACATAGATACCCTTGAGGTTAAACGAGCTGGGGTGCCTCTAAAGATTAACCCAATAGGCCTTAAACTGCTGGAAGTCTTAATGAAAAAAAGTCCATCGGTTGTGCGACGAGAAGTTCTTGAAGAGGCAATTTGGGGCGACAGCCTACCTGATAGTGATAGTTTAAGAACGCATATACATCAATTACGACATGTCATTGATAAATCATTTGAATCGCCACTAATTAATACCGTACACGGTATAGGCTATCGCCTTTCAGAGAGTGCTCACCACTTATGATTTCCTCGCAGCCTCTTATACGACGAATAGTCATAGCGTTCACACTGATGACTTTAGTTGTCAGTGCTTTTTTCTCTATCAGTATTGTCGTCGTTGTTTATGTCATAGAAGGGCATCTGATATCTGAAACGCTCGATCGCGAACTGAATGCCGTGTTAGAGAGAGATATAAAAGAAAGCAGTAAGCTAAACCTTCCTCTTGGCCTGCAATTTTACACAACGGAAAACAAAAATATTTCTCTGCCTGATAAGTTTAGGGAGACAAAAGAAGGCTTTTCAGAAATTGTTAATAAAAATGAAGCGTTTTATGTCTATACGAAAACAATCAACAACAATCGTTATATGCTTGTTCAAGATCAGAATGAATTTGAAGCGCACGAGACAACCCTTCACCGTGTGGTTGTTGCCAGCTTTTTATGTAGTGTGGTTATAGCCTGGTTTTTGGGGTGGATAGTAGCAAGGCGAGCTATTTATCCGCTGATTCATTTGTCAGCACAAGTTCGGAAGAGTAGTGCGAATAATCCGTTCAATACAAACCTTGCCAATGAATATCCAGATGACGAGGTGGGTGAACTTGCTGCAGCTTTTGATGAAGCTATGAATAAAATCGTCTTGCTACTCCGCCGAGAGCAGTTATTTGCGAGTGATGTTAGCCATGAATTACGCACGCCACTAATGATCATTGCAAGTTCGAGTGAGTTGCTTAGAGCCTCAACGTTAAATGAGCGCCAGGCTGAGCAGGTACAACGCATAACACGCGCTGCTGAGGGTATGCATGGGTTGGTAAAAACATTTCTTATTTTGGCGCGTAGTAAGTTTGATCGATTTGACTCAAGTCCCACAAAAACCCTAGAAGCCGTTGCCGATGAACAAATTAATCATTGGGCTCCCTTGATTAAGGAGAAAGGGTTAACATTTAGTGTTAAGAAAAATAGTTTGGACTCGAAAACCTATGATGAAACCTTACTTAGTATCGTGATGATGAATCTTTTGCGTAATGCCGTGCATTATACCGAACAAGGAGAAATCCAATTACTTCTTGAAGCCGGTTCTTTTCAAGTAAAGGATAGTGGTATAGGTATTTCCTCAGAAGATAAAAAAGAAATTTTTAGCCCTTTTTTTAGAGCATCAAATACCCGTGGCGAGGGTTTAGGTCTTGGTTTATCTTTGGTGCAAAGGATTTGTGCCCATCAGGGTTGGGTTGTCGAGGTGGAGGATACAGTAGATGCAGGGTGCACCTTTACCGTAACGATGGCAGCATCCAGCACTTAACATTTTTTTAACATACTTCTCACATTTCTTTCATACGCAAGCTAGCAGAATGACTCGGTACTTATTATCGAATTCTGCTCTATGCTCCAAAACAAATTGCAAGTTGAGGTTCGTTCTAGCGATGCAACATCGTTAAAAGGTAAGGGCGGGTTAAAACGCATTATTTTAGCAATGGGCTACTCCATGGATGGATTGCTTGTTGCCTCTTTTGAAGAAGCAGCTTTCCGGCAATTACTTTTACTCAATATAGTGTTGATTCCAATTGCGTGTTTGCTTGAAATCACGCCGGCTGAAAGAGCCATATTGATCATGGTGACAGTGTTGACCTTGATCGTCGAACTTCTTAATACCGCTATTGAAACAGCAATAGACCGAATATCCCTTGACCTGCACCCTCTATCGAAACAAGCCAAAGATATGGGTAGTGCCGCTCAGATGTTGTCACTTATTTTAGTCACGGTGATATGGCTAGTGATCTGTATTTAATTCCAATAAAGGTGCTATCCCCGTAAAATTAACAGCTAACAGTTTAATAAAGTGCGTCGTATGAAATATCAATTTATAAAAAAATATCCGACAATTTGGCTGTATTTATTTTTCTTTTTCTTTTCGGGCACGTTTCAGCTATTTCTTTATGTTTCTAATTATTCAGGTTTTTCTGGACTTAGAGAATCGCTAATTTTTTGTAGTCTTCCTCTTATTCCTATATTGCTTTGGCCAAAAAAAGTAAAAGTATTAGCCGCTGTTTTAGGCATTCCCATGTTGATTGGGGCTTGGGCTAGCCTAGGATATTGGATGATTTATGGACAAGAATTTTCTCAGAGCGCCATATTTATCATCTTTGAATCAAATATGGCGGAAAGCTATGAATTCGTGATTTCTTACATACGATGGTGGCATGTGTTTGTCTTTATCGTCTTTAGCATCATTCCAATATTTATCTGGAAGGGCATTCAGCCAATAACGATGAGTGCACCGAAGCGATACGCACTTGCCGTATTATTTTTATTAATGTCTGTTTGGCCAGCCATTAACACTGGGTTAATCAAAGGTGCTGGTTACGATGAAGGGTTCTACCATTTGATGAAAAGGATGGAGCCTGCTGTGCCGTGGAATTTGGTGTTTGGGTACACAAAATATAAAGCGCAGCTTGCAGCGATGCAGAACTTGCTGGATAAAAACAGCCATATACCTCCCTTGTCAGAGTTTTCAGAATCCAAGCCAGAAAATATAAAAACGCTTGTTTTGGTGATTGGTGAATCTACCAATCGAGAGAGAATGAGCCTGTATGGCTACCCTAGAAAGACGACACCTAAACTCGATGAGCTTCGTGAAGAGTTATATGTGTTTAATGATGTCATTACACCTCGTCCCTATACTATAGAGGCATTGCAGCAGGTTCTTTCCTTTGCCGATCCGCGAAATCCGGAGGATTTCCTACTTAAACCTACGTTGCTAAATATGATGAAGCAAGCGGGGTATGATATCTCATGGATCACCAACCAGCAGACACAGACTCGTCGCAATACGATGTTGACTACACTGTCAAAAATGGCTGACCATCAAATTTATCTAAATAACAATAGATCTCAGAATGCCAGCCAATATGACGAGGCGGTTATCTCCCCCTTTGTTGGTGTGCTGAATACGGATGCAAAGAAAAAACTGATTGTCATTCATTTGCTAGGTACGCATAGAAAATATGCATACCGGTACCCACCGACCTATGACCATTTTTCGACGGCTGAGGGTGCTCCCCCATGGATTGGTCAGGACATATTGGAAGAATATAATTGTTACGATAACGCCATACTCTACAATGATTATGTGGTATCAACGCTCATAGAAGAGCTTAAAAAAACACAAGAAAACAGTGCTTTAGTTTACTTGTCTGATCATGGAGAGGAAGTGTTCGATACGTCCTCCCATTTGTTTGCGGGTCGTGATGAAGCAAACCCACTTCCTGCCATGTATACAATACCCTTTATGATTTGGGCAAGTCCCACCTATAAAATAGAAAACGAAACAAATTTATGGCCTAGATATGAGACGCGGCCTTATACGAGTGCTGATTTTATTTACACTTGGGCTGATATAGCGGGGATAAAGTTTAAGGAGATGGACCAGTCACGTAGCATTTTGTCCGAACACTTTACATCGAGATCGCGGTGGATTGGAAACCCTGATGTACAGAAATCATTGAAAGACTATTCTACGGTTATAGAAAAAACCACGGATAAACTTGTTTTAAAAATGTAAATGTTACTAGGTCAGTTTGGTAGGTTTTTATTTTGGATTCAGAATATTAGATAAAAAACCGGTTATCGCCGGTTTTTTATAGTGAATATCTTTGATGTGATCAGGCTTGAGCACTAGGTCTTGAAGAAACCTCCTCGTACCAGCGTAGGGTGTTAGTATTTTCTTTTGGAATCTCTACTTCTACCCATTTGGCAAAATCCACCGCACAAAATGCCGTTATATCGGCCATAGTGAAATGATCTCCAGCAATAAATTTGTTGTCTTTTAGATAACATTCAAGCCAGCGAAAAAATGTCTCAAGTGTTTTGTGGCCACGTTGGGCCAAGCCATCAATAGCGGGTATATCACCAACTCCTGGCAGGCTACGGTAAGAGAAGTTCTCATTTTTGGCGTTGTTGCGGAAAGCCTCGGAAGTGGCAATCATTCCATCAAATTCCATTTTTCGTTGCAAGCACTCGATTTGTGCTCTCTCCACGGGGGTGGTTCCCAGTAAAGGTGGCTCAGGGTGAAGCTCTTCGAGGTATTTACAGATAGCCATGGTTTCATCAAAACGGGTGCCATCGTCTAACTCTAAAACTGGCAATAATCCCCTGGGGTTTACAGATAAAAATTCATCTTTCAGATTTTCACCACCCACAATATCAATTTCTATTTTTGGTATGTCTAACCCCTTTTCAGCGATAAACATTCTGGCTCGCCTAGGGTTTGGTGCAACCGTACAGTCATAAAATTTCATAGGTGCTGATCTCCTGTAGTTGAAGTGTACAGATGGATAAAAAAGCTAAAATTTAATATACGAACGATCGTTCAAAATTGACCAGATGGAAATATACCCTAATGTTTCGTGAAATGTATAGGGCTTGAATGTTACAACAGGTAAGCGCGAGTGACGGACTAGCTAAAAAATTACTAAGAAAAAAGCTTGGCTAATAAAATCGGAATTGCCGTCTCAACACGAAAAATACGGTTGCCTAGTGTGATGGACTGAAAGCCCATTTCGGTGAGCTTCGTCACTTCATAGTCAATAAAGCCGCCTTCTGGGCCTATGGCTAGTGTAATGGGCTGATTGAATCCCAGAGGGCATGGAACGCTGCCCGTTGGGTGAGCAATGAAGGGATGGGTATTGGCCATAATGTCGGTTAACTCATCCTCCACAAAGGGTTTAAAACGCTTTTTAATGATGACCTCTGGTAATTGCGTATCACAACCCTGTTCAAGACCTAGAATAAGCTGCTCTCGAATAGCCGAAGCCTCGAGCCAAGGTGTTTGCCAGTAGCTTTTTTCTACTCGCCAGGTGTTGAATATATACAAACGCTTAACACCCATGGTGGAGACTGTTTGAAATATGCGCCTAAGCATTTTTGGGCGAGGTAAGGCCAGCATGAGAGTTAGTGGGAGGGGAGTTGGGGGTTGTTCGGTTAGTGCCACTTGAAGAATCGCAGATAGCGAGTCCGCGTATAAAACCTTTGCTTTACCCATTTGCCCATTGATAAGTCCGGCTTTGAGGGTGTCGCCAACGGCGATTTTGTGAATTTCTAGTAGGTGTTTTAAGCGGCGTCCCGTTAGTTTTACTTGGTCTTTAGAGATAAAGTCGGTGTCTTCAAGAAGCAGTAGATTCATAGTGTGAATGATCGTAATTGGTGCCCAGGAGAGGCGTCGGAAAATTTGTCTATATGACAAAAATCATTGTAAATCAATTTGTTATATATTTTTTGGAGAGGTTGCAACGCAAGATGTAATCTCTTTTGTAACCGATGGCAATATTATACACAAGGTGCTTAAAAATTGAGTCTAATATAAGAACCAAAACTCATGACGTGGAAGGATTCAAAATCATCACAAGAAGATAAAGATCTAAAAAATTAATTTATTTTTTTGGGGGGGGGTAGAAGTAATTCTATGAATCGAGATCAAGTGGGTTAAGTACTTTATGGATGCATTGAGGTTGATTACAAGAAGAAGAGAAGGCACAGTAACCCTAAATATAAAAACTAATATCGTCTCACCCAGAGAAGTACCCATTTTAATCGAGTTGATCAGTTTGTTTGTTGGATGGTCTAAAATAAAGGGTTAGGCTTTTATCGTGCGACAGAAAGGAGACACGAAATGGCGGCACTTGGAAAAATAGAAAAAATTTGGCGTTATCCTGTGAAGGGCATGCAAGGCGAAGTGATAAGTGAAGCCTTCACGGGTTTTGGCGGAGTGATGGGTGACAGAGTCTACGGCGTTCTTAATGCGGCGGGCGAAAAAGGTTTTCCTTGGTTTACCGCTCGTGATGATGAAGATTTCATGCTTTATCGTCCACATTTTAAATCTGATAACAACCGTGTGCCTAGTGACTGGGCAGAATTTGAGAGTGTCGCACCAGGCATTCATCCCCTTTACCCCGAACGAGACCAATTTGCTGTAGAAGTAGAGTCGCCAGAGGGGCAAGTATTCGATATTGAATCTCCTGCTTTTAATGAGCACATGAGCAAACGTTTCGAAGTTGATTTGAGAACCCATCTTTCTGCTCAAAAGAGCCAGGTAGATTGCCGTCCGTTATCGTTAATTTCCCAGCAAACCTGTGATCAATTGAGCTCTGAACTCGACATGAATATGGATTACCGTCGCTTTCGGCCTAACTTCCTTGTCAACTGGAGCAACGGAACGGGGTATTATGAAAATACCTTGATAGGTCAGCGTCTTAAAATTGGTGCGCGTTGCGAAATCATTTTCCTTGAGCGTGATCCTCGTTGCAAAATGATTACGCTTGATCCTGATACCGGTGATGGAACCCCTAAAATTCTCAAGCATGTCACCCTTGCACACGAAGGTTATACTGGGGTTTATGGTGCGGTGTTGGTTGAAGGTGTGATTAAGGAAGGTGATGAGATCAGTTTGGTTTAAGTTCTGCTATATATGCTGGTTGAGTGCTCACTACACATCGAAATCTATCCAAATTTCGTTACTCGTGGGTACCGACTGGCAAGCTAATACATAGCCTTTAGCTAAGTCCCGTTTAGATAAGGCACGATTGGCTCGCATGTCCACATCGCCCTGTTTGAGAATAGACATGCAGGAGCCACAGTGTCCCTCCTGACAAGAGAATGGTATCTCGGCCTCAATGGTTTTATCAGCAAGAATAGATTCGAGTAGCGATTTGCCACTGAGATATTCAACATCAAAGTCTTTGCCATCTGCCGTAATCTTTAATTTAACATCACCAATGTCAGCCTCTTCTTCAATCTGTATTTGCTTCTCGGCACGATCAGAGTCAATGGACGAAACGAAACGCTCAATAAAGGTCCTCTCATCGTCTACCTTGTGATCAGCTAATGTCGCTTCCACTGTATCCATAAATGGAGTAGGTCCACAGATATAAAAATCGGCATCCCACCTTTGGGCAACTAAATCTTCGATTTTTTGCTGATTCATATGTGCGCCATCGCTATCTAAATGATGATGGCAGCTCAAATAATAGTGGCAGCTAAATTGGTTGCTGTGTTCTGTAGCAAGCCTATCCAGTGTTTGTTTAAAGATAATACTGTCAGTGTCACGGTTAGCATAGATCAATTGAATCGGACGATTGGTGGTCAGTAGCGCTGTTTTTATGAGTGACAGTATAGGGGTTATTCCGCTACCGCCTGCAAAGAAAATGAGAGCATTATCATGCTGTTCTTTAAGCACAAAACGACCAGATGGCGCAGCCACCATGACCTGTGATCCTTCGCGTACCTCATCATTGAACCAGTTGGACGCGCGTCCATTGGCTGCACGCTTTATTGTTACCTGTAGTCTTGCATCTGTAATGGGTGAGCTGGAAAGGGAGTAACAACGTTCGATAAAGAAATCTTTCCAAGGAATTTGAAAGTTCAAAAATTGCCCTGCTTTATAATCAAATGTAGCGCCTAAATCTTCTGGGATTTCGAACACAAATGAAGCCGAATTGAATGTTTCTGGCACGTATTCAACGACTTTTAATGGGTAAAATGTCACCCTAATTTTCTCCTTTAAGGCTTCTCTCTTCGATCGAGAAAAACCTATTCTACATGGCTCAGTATAGGGCGGCCAGAAGGGTTGAGTTATACAACCCTTAAGAATTCTACAACTCTAGGACTAAGCCGCTATGTGACTCGATTCGAATTCGTGGTGCTCAGAATGTGTAATATTGAACCTCAGTGAAGATTAACTTCATTATAATAAATGGGATAAAAACATCATAAAACGGCCACTTTCATTCAGCTTTATCATTGCCTGGATGGCTTTGTTTTCATTTTGAGTCTGGAGGCTTTGGTCTATTTCGCGTTTACCCTTGTAGGATTGGGGTAATCTTCTTAGATTTTCTTTGCGAAAGTAGTATAAACCAAGTGATCTTTGAACAAGTCTCTTTACTGACCTGGTTAAGCAGCTCTTTTTGATGATGTAGCCATCCACAGGGAAGTACTCCGTGTGGCAGTATGAATAAAAAAGGGGTTTGTAACCCTGCTAAGGAGTTTTTTAGAATAAATCATTTAATAACAATAAGTTAAGATTGTTGGTGTTTGATGTGGCGCCCCGGAGAGGATTCGAACCTCTGACCTGCCCCTTAGGAGGGGGCCGCGCTATCCAGCTGTGCCACCGGGGCGTATATAGATAAGAACTGACACTTTGCTTCCTGCGGCGCAATTCTAGGGTGTTAAGGTGGTGGTATCAAGCCGCGGTAAAGGCTGTTTGTTATGGGCGGTGATTAGGACGTTCGTTTTGTTGATTTGAAAGGCCTAGTTTATAACATGCAGCAAAGGTTTTTAGAAAAATTGAATCTTTTACAGGTAGTGGGGTAATTAATAGATTGGGGTGATAGAAGGTCAAAATTGTATTTTCCATTACCATCCTTTAGGTCAAATCTGAATTGACTATCAATACCCTTCAGTTCAGAAGTTAAGAGCTGTTTTAATAAAGAACGGTTTTAAAATAGGGCTACTGGGTATAGTTGAAGGGCTTGGTGATAAGTTTAGGCTCTAATCAGCTAATATCTAATCCTGCCAGTGCTTGCCTGAGTATAAGGAATGGTTCTAGGTCTTTTTATAAACGGCTTAATTGATAATAAAAGAAGTTCTCAATGAGTAAGGATAGAAGTTTTGATGACTTGGCTGAACGCTTCCAGCGGAAGGTTTATGGTGGTTTAAAGGGGGATATCCGGCTGGCTGTGTTGTGGCGTGATATAGAGGAGCAGTTACCTCAAATTCATGATGGTGACGCATCCCTCAGGGTTTTAGACGTTGGTGCGGGTTTCGGGCAGTTGGCTATTCGACTTGCAAAACTTGGACACCAAGTTACGGTAAATGACATCTCTAGTGAAATGCTCGCAGTGGCGAAAGTTTCAGCTGAAGAGTCAGGGGTTGCAGATAAAATTTGTTGGCATCATTGTCCTTTTCAGGAGCTGTCTAGGCGTGTGAATGGGACGTTTGATTTGGTGCTTTGTCATGCTGTTATAGAGTGGCTGGCAGAGCCAGAGCCGTTGATTGTGCAGCTGAAAAACTTTCTTGCGCCTGCGGGATTGCTTTCGTTTACTTATTACAATCGTCATTCACTGGAATATCGAAATTTAATTCGTGGTAATTTCAATTTATTAAAACGGGAGAGTTTTGCTCCTGACCCTGGCAGCCTTACCCCCGGCAATCCACTTCTTCCAGAGCATGTGCAGCCTTGGCTGGATAACGCTGGTTTGAGTGTTCAGGCAACCAGTGGTGTTAGGGTATTCCATGATTATGTAACAACTTCACGGGGTGGTCATGGCGTGCCAGAGTCGGTGATTGAAATGGAGTTGATGTATTCCCAGAGAGAGCCTTTTCTGTGGTTGGGGCGTTATATCCATTTAGTGCTTAAACATTCCGCGCAAGGTGATCGTTAGCGGTTTTTTTTGAGTAGTAAATCTCGTGCGGCATTCAGTTTTGATGCGAGGTAGTCATTGCCACCTCTATCGGGGTGAACTTTTTGTATCAGGCGTTTATGAGCCTGGATTACCTCTTCACGGCTTGCGCCTGGTTCAAGCCCTAAAAGCTGCCATGCTTCTTCCTCAGCAAGCTGGGTGTGCGAGTTAGGCGTTGTCGCTTGCCCGTCTCCCTGCTGTCGGTGTTTCATCCATACTTGAAGGAAAGGGAATGCGCGCGACAACAGGTTGAATAAAACCTTGGCAAAAGGTAATGCTGCAGCGAGGGCCGCCATAATCCAATGAACTCGGCCTGTGGCTGCTAAGACAAGAATGACACCCAGCAGTCCGAAGAACGCGCCTCGAAAAAGCAGTTGACGACGCTGTTTCGCGGAACGTTTTTTTAATTCGTTCCATAATAAATAGCCCAAAAAGGCCATCGCCAGAAGAACTACTATTCGTGCCATTTTTTTACCTTTGAGAGAAATTCCCTTTGTTTAATCATAACGGCAAATACAGTTTAGTCGTTACAGGTGCCTCATTAACAAGGCATAACCGCCACCTTCGGGCAGCGATATTTTACCTGGCACGGGTATGCGGACAATATGGCCAGAGCCTGGTGCTGCATCTATTTTCAGTCCGTCGAGGTTTTCCAGCGTGTCAAGCTTAAAGGTCAGGTTGCCATTGGGTGTGATGAGTTCCAGTGTATTTTCGAGCTCAAAGCGGTTCTTCACCTCTACAGTAAGCCAGCCCCTGTTAGCATCTACTTGGCAGACTTCACCGACAAACTGTTGGTTGGGGTTAGTTGATGCGCCCTGTAAGTAGTTCTGGGTTTCTTGAGGGACGTGGCGTCGGTAGAACCCTTCGGTGTAGCCCCGACTGGCCAGGTGATCTAACTCGGCCATCATACTGACATCGAAGGGTTTGCCTGCTTCAGCATTATCAATAGCGCGACGATAGACTTGGGCGGTCCGTGCGGCGTAGTAGTGGGACTTTGTACGCCCTTCAATCTTCAGAGAGGCGATACCCATATTTACAAGGCGCTCGACATGCTGCACTGCGCGCAGATCCTTGGAGTTCATGATGTAGGTGCCGTGTTCGTCTTCAAAGGCCGGCATCATTTCGCCAGGACGGCCTTGTTCTTCCAGTAACATGACGGGTTTTTCTTCTTGGTGATAGTTCTGGTGAGGGGGCTGCGGAATAGACGCTTGTGATGGTTCCCATATTTTGGCGGGAACAATATCGCCAGTTTCCGTTTCTGTCGCTTCTTCTGCATGGTATTTCCACCGGCAGGCATTGGTGCAAGCGCCCTGATTCGGGTCGCGGTGGTTCATGTAACCGGACAGTAGGCAGCGGCCAGAATATGCGATACAGAGTGAACCGTGGACAAATACTTCGAGTTCCATTTCCGGGCACTGCTGTCGAATTTCTTCAATTTCATTCAGCCCCAATTCGCGGGATAAAATCGTGCGCACAATGCCTTGGGTTTGCCAGAATTTTACTGTGGCATAGTTAGTGGCATTGGCCTGGACAGATAGGTGAATGGGCATTTCAGGCCACTTTTCACGTACCATCATAATCAGGCCGGGGTCTGACATGATCAAAGCGTCAGGCTGCATCTCAATAACTTCGGCCATATCGCGAAGATAGCTTCTAATCTTGTCATTATGAGGAGAAATATTGCTGGCGATATAGAATTTCTTGTTTTGAGCGTGTGCTTCTGCAATTGCACCAGCCATTACATCCAGATGATTAAACTCATTGTTTCTCACACGCAGGCTATAACGGGGTTGTCCCGCATAAACAGCATCCGCGCCATAGGCAAATGCGTAGCGCATGTTCTTGAGTGTTCCTGCGGGTGACAGTAATTCCGTCATAGTTTAATACCTGAGAAGAAACAGCCGGCAATTTTACACCGGTGATGGGGGTTTATGTAGCCAGTTCAGATCAATTGTTAGGTCAATGATGATGCCTAGGGGCTGGGACTAGCATGAATGCTCGGTTCTCTTGAGTGCAGGAATGCATTCACTTAAAATACGCTTCCTTGGGTGTTTCGGGCGATTTGCTCTAATTGAAGCACTGCAAATACAACACCTCATAGTAAATACAACATCCCACAACTTGCCCGGTTTTACGTTCCGGTCGCAATGAGGAAAAGACATGACTGAATCACCTACTAGGGTAGTGGTTGCTGCATTTTACCGTTTTGCAGTATTCACGGATTTCGAATCTTTCCGAGAACCTCTTCAGAACTTGATGGTTGAGGAGGGTATAAAAGGCACATTGTTGCTTGCTGCCGAAGGTATCAATGGCACCATTGCTGGTTCCAGAGAAGGGATCGATGCAGTGATAGGGTGGTTGGCGAAAGACGGACGTTTCTCTGGTCTGGAGGTGAAAGAATCCTATGTGACAGGCAACCCTTTCTACCGATCCAAAGTGAAGCTAAAAAAGGAAATTGTGACAATGGGGATGGAGGGTATTAATCCAAATAATATCGTTGGCACTTACGTTGATCCCCGCGATTGGAATGCTCTTATAAGCGACCCAGAGGTGTTGCTGCTGGATACTAGAAATGATTATGAAGTTGAGATTGGTACATTTGAAAATGCGGTAAATCCGGACACAACAACATTTCGTCAATTCCCTGATTATGTAAGCAAAGAATTGAGCCCAAAAAAACAGAAGAAAGTGGCCATGTTTTGCACCGGAGGCATTCGTTGTGAGAAATCGACCGCGTATTTAAAGCAGCAGGGATTTGAGGAGGTCTTCCATTTGAAAGGGGGTATTCTCAATTACCTTGAAAAGGTACCCGAAGATGAATCAATGTGGCAAGGTGAGTGTTTTGTTTTCGATAATCGAGTCACAGTGAATCACAAGCTTGAACAAGGCGACTATGACCAGTGTCATGCCTGTCGCTTGCCGATCACGGAAGAGGATAAACAACATCTCCATTACCAAAAAGGGGTTAGTTGTCATCGTTGCTACGGTAAGCATAGTGATGAGCAGATAAAACGTTATGCTGACAGAGAACGGCAAATCAATTTGGCTAAAGAAAGGGGCGAAGAGCACATAGGTTCTTCAATGAAAACAAAGGTCTTGAGCCGGAAGAGAGAAAAGCTAGCATTGAAGGAAAAACAGCGAAGTGGTGTTGAAAGCAGAAATAAATGAATCCGTAGATTAAAAAATACATGCGAGGTTGTTTTTAATAAAAAAGGCCGACTAAAGTCGGCCTTTTTTGTGCGCAGTCTCAATATTGAATAAGCTACTCGTGGTGTTTGTTGATCCAGTCTTTAATTTTTGGCGCGACACCCTCGCGATATTTACTGCCATTAAAAATACCGTAGTGGCCAACACCTTTCTGAACGTAGTGTTTCTTCATCTTTATGGGGAGTTTGTCGCAGAGGTGAAGAGCGGCTTCGGTTTGACCCAGGCTGATCATGTCATCATTTTCACCCTCAAGTGTGAGAATGGGGATATCGGTAATATCACTACAATTAACCGTCTCTCCGTGGTATTGCATTAAACCTTTGGGTAGATGTTGGTCGAGGAATATGCGGTCCATAGTTTCCAGGTAAAAGTCTGCATCCATATCAAGAACGGCCATGTATTCATCATAAAAATCACGGTGCCTATCTGCATTATCAACGTTGCCATGAATAATATCCTTAAAGAATTGCACATGTTTTTCCATGTGAGACTTCATGTTCATGGACATAAAACCACCTAATTGCATGGTTCCTGGGTAAACCCGTCTTCCTGCCCCTTTATAACGGCGAGGTACTTTATGGATGGCAATACGCTCAAGGGGTTTAGCCGATATTTTTAAAACTTTTTTGGTGAAGGCGTTGGGGTTGACCCGTATATCGATCGGCCCAGCCATTAAGGTTAATGTTTTTGGCCGGCAAATATTGTCTTTTTTGGACATGTGGGCGGCAGCTGTGAGTAAAGGTACTGCGGCTTGGCAGATAGCAAAGGCATGGGTGTTGGGGCCGATATGCTCCATAAAATCGATCAAATAACTAACATATTCCTCATAGCCGAATTTTCCTTCGGATAATGGGACACCTCGGGCATCTGTCCAATCGGTTACGTAAATTTCGTAATCTGGTAAAAATTCTCTGAAGGTTTCCCGAGCTAGTGTTGCGTGATGACCTGACAGGGCTGCCACACAGAGTAGTTTCGGGGCATCGGCAGGAAGGTCTTCACGGCTAAAACGTATTAATTTGCAAAAGGGTTTTTCAACAACCACTGTTTCGGTGACGGGGTATTCTTCTCCATCAATGATGACCGGTTCGTATTCAAAACCTTGTTTTGGGTAGTGCTTAAGCAGCCGACTTGTTGATTCCAATACTGCGTTACGGAGTCTGCCGTAACGAGTTTTGGACAAAGGATATTTTTCATGGGTAACGATATCGTGGACAAAGTCTACGATGGTATTCAAGGGCGCTAGTGATTGGCGGTATAGGTCGAATAATTGGTAATGCATATAAGGGGCCTGCGCTACAATTGAATTGGTTAGTGAATGATTTAGTCATAGCGGATTAGAATTGGCAACCTAAAAAAGAAAGGGTTAAGGGGTGGTGACATCTATCATGTTGAATTGTATGTAAAAAATAAAAATATTTTAGAAATAGTGCGATCAAAAATTACCCTCATAAGAACAAAAAACAACCAAAAAAAAAGCCCCACATCAGTGGGGCTTTTTTAGGTGTTACTGATTAGTCAGGCAACATTAACAATTTCTTGTGCTGCTATGAGCTTGCCTTCATCGGCACCCTTCTGAAAGGATTCGATTTGGTCAAAATTCATGTAGCGATAGATTTCGTCAGACATGGAGTCTATTTTGCTCGCGTATTCCAAATATTCTGCTGGTGTAGGGAGGCGACCAAGAATACCGCTTACTGATGCTAGCTCAGCGGAGCCGAGATAGACATTAGCGCCGTCACCCAAGCGATTGGGGAAGTTACGAGTTGACGTGGAGATGACAGTTGCTCCAGCATTGACTCGCGCTTGGTTACCCATACACAAGGAACAGCCGGGCATTTCAGTACGTGCGCCCACTTTTCCGTAGATATTATAGTAGCCTTCTTCCATTAACGTATGGGCATCCATTCGTGTAGGAGGGCAAATCCAGAATCGAGAGATCACTTTATCTGCTTCGTTAAGTAATTTGCCCGCAGCGCGGAAATGACCAATGTTGGTCATACATGAACCGATGAAGACTTCATCAATAGTACTACCGGCAACATCTGACAGCAGCTTGGCATCGTCTGGATCGTTAGGGCAGCAAACGATAGGTTCTTTAATCTCAGCCAAATCAATTTCGATAACAGCGGCATACTCAGCGTCGGCATCTGCTTCCATCAAGGATGGATTTGCCAACCACTCTTCCATTTTAGTGATGCGGCGATCCAGGGTGCGAACATCTCCGTAGCCTTCAGAAATCATCCAGCGTAGTAGGGTCACGTTAGAAGTGAGGTATTCAGCAACTGAGTCTTCGCTGAGCTTAATAGTACAACCAGCTGCAGAACGCTCTGCAGAGGCATCGGACAGCTCAAAGGCTTGCTCAACACTGAGTTTGTTCAGACCTTCAATTTCCAGTACGCGACCGGAGAAGAAGTTTTTCTTACCTTTTTTCTCAACGGTCAGCAGACCTTCTTTAATGCCGTAGTAAGGGATGGCATGAACCAGATCACGCAGGGTGATGCCGGGCTGCATTTCGCCTTTAAAGCGAACCAGTACAGACTCAGGCATATCCAGTGGCATAACACCGGTTGCGGCAGCAAAAGCAACTAGGCCGGAACCACCGGGGAATGATATGCCCATAGGGAAACGAGTATGTGAATCACCACCAGTACCCACTGTGTCAGGGAGCAACATGCGGTTCAACCAGCTGTGAATAATGCCGTCACCAGGGCGCAGAGAAACACCACCACGGTTCATAATGAAATCGGGCAGGGTGTGTTGTGTATCGATGTCCACAGGCTTGGGGTAAGCCGCCGTGTGACAGAAAGACTGCATTGTTAAATCAGCAGAGAAGCCAAGGCAAGCCAGATCTTTCAGCTCATCGCGAGTCATTGGCCCCGTCGTATCTTGAGAACCAACGGTGGTCATTATAGGTTCGCAGTAAGTGCCGGGGCGAATGCCCTCAACACCACAGGCTTTACCAACCATTTTCTGTGCCAGAGTGTAACCCTTGCCAGTATCTTCTGGTTGAGTCGGCTGGCGGAACAGGTCGGAAGCAGGCAAGCCCATGTGCTCACGTGCACGCTGGGTCAGGCCGCGGCCAATAATCAGGTTAATACGGCCATCGGCTTGGGCTTCGTCGAGAATAACGTCGGATTTAAATTCAAATTCAGACAGAACTTCACCTGATTCGCTGAGAATTTTTCCGTCATAGGGGCGAATTTCAATGATATCGCCGTAGTTGATTTTGTCGACAGGAGCTTCAAATACCAGTGCGCCAGCATCTTCCATGGTGTTGAAGAAGATTGGAGCTACTTTGCCACCAATACAAATGCCGCCAGAGCGCTTATTTGGTACGCCGGGCATATCTTCGCCGAAGAACCACAAAACAGAGTTTGTGGCAGATTTACGTGAAGAACCTGTACCTACAACGTCACCCACAAAAGTAACAGGTAGCCCTTTGGCTTTAATTTCCTCGATTGCTCGCATTGGACCAACAACGCCATGTTCATCTGGCGTAATACCCTCGCGGGTCATTTTGAAAGCGGCACGTGCGTGTAGAGGGATATCAGGACGGCTCCATGCATCGGGTGCAGGAGACAGGTCATCGGTATTGATTTCGCCGGTGACTTTATAAACGATTGTTTTGATGCTTTCTGGTACGGCATCATTATTGGTGAACCATTCAGCATCAGCCCAGGATTGCATGACGGCTTTTGCGTTTGCGTTACCCGCATCCGCTTTTTCAGCAACATCGTGGAATGCATCAAAGACCAGTAGAGTGCCTTTGAGTTCTTTGGCAGCTTGTTCTGCCAGTTCAGCGTCGTCTAATAACTCGACCAGTGTCGCTACATTGTAGCCCCCGTGCATGTTGCCAAGTAGGGTGACAGCAGCGCTGCGATCTATCAGTGGTGAAGAGGCTTCGCCCTTAACTAGAGCGCTGAGAAACCCAGCCTTAACATAAGCGGCTTCATCTACACCGGGTGGTACACGATTGGCGATAAGATCCAGTAAAAACTCTTTTTCACCAGCCGGTGGGTTTTTTAGTAGTTCAATTAAAGCGGCTGTCCATTCAGGTGACAGAGGCTTGGGAGGGATTCCTTCAGCAGCACGTTCTGCTACATGTTGACGATAGTCTTCTAACACGATCTGCATCCTCTTCTTTGCATAATTCAACCCAAATCAATGAGATGCTGGGCTACGGGGTTATCAGCAAAAGGTTGCTAATAACTAATATTTCTTGTGCCGGGTGCAATACCCAGCGGGGTCCTTATTCTACTACAAGTCAGCTGACAAGGTCATGTGGACTGGATTGATAGCGGTCATTCACTGGGGGAATTTTATGTTTTGACTTTATCTCTAGCCGTTATACCAAACCTGGCCTTCTAAGGGTATCTTTCAGTTTATACTCCTCTCATGATGACAATGAGCGTTCGCAGCTGTTTTAATTAAGTCAGTTTTTAGTAAGGATAAAACAACGTGGCAGTAACTGCTTTAGAAGAAATTAAAGACTTTTTAGCCTGTGAAACGCCTGATAAATGGGTTGAGTCAGCATTGCATCATCAGGATGTCTTACTCATTGATCACGCGAACTGTGAGAAAAAAGCGGCCAGTACGGCACTCAATCTGATTTATCGTTATGTCGACAACTTTGAGTTGCTTAATAAAATGTCTCGGTTGGCCCGTGAGGAAATGCGTCACTTTGAGCAGGTGATAGCGATTATGGCGGCGCGGGGTATTGAATACCGCAATGTCGATGCTTCTCGTTATGCCGCAGGCTTGCGGAAGAAAATCAGGACACATGAACCCGCAAAGCTTGTGGACACACTGATTGTGGGCGCATTTATCGAAGCAAGATCTTGTGAACGGTTTGCTAAGCTGGCCCCCTTTTTAGACGACGAGCTAAAGCAATTTTATTTGTCGTTACTGAAATCAGAAGGTCGACACTATCGGGATTACCTCTCCTTGGCCAGAAAGGCTTCAGAGGGTAAAGCTATTGATGAGCGTGTGACGATCATACGAAATCAGGAACGTGAATTAATTGAAACGCCAGATGCGGTTTTCCATTTTCATTCAGGCCCTCCTTGCTAACGAATAAAAAGCAATTTGTCAGGGTAAACTAGAGCGGAGAATAGAGATGTGCGAGTTGCTGGGAATGAGCGCCAACGTCCCCACAGATATTTGTTTCAGCTTTACCGGTTTGATGCAGCGCGGGGGTAATACTGGACCCCATGCCGATGGTTGGGGGATTACCTTTTATGAAGGTAAGGGGTGTCGTTCATTTAAAGATCCGGCCCCGTCATGGGACTCAAAAATTGCTGATCTTGTGGCTAACTATCCCATCAAAAGTTGTTCTGTAGTCAGTCATATTCGCCAAGCTAATCGTGGTGCTGTTAGCTTGGAAAACACTCATCCGTTTACCCGTGAATTATGGGGGCAGAATTGGACCTTTGCCCATAATGGTCAATTGGAAAACTATGAAAGTCTCGATACCGGTTTTTTTCAAGCCATTGGTGAAACTGACAGTGAACATGCTTTTTGCTGGATACTGAACCAACTCAAACTTCGTTATCCCCCATCTCTAGGAAATTCGGCGCCTGAGAACAGGGTTGAGGTTTACAGTTATATCGCGCAGTTGGCCGATCAGCTGAATGCGTTTGGGGTGTTTAATATGTTGCTTACAGATGGTGAATACCTGCTGGCTTATTGCAGTAATAATCTCTACTGGATTACCCGACGGGCTCCCTTTGGTGAAGCAAGTCTGGCAGACGAAGATGTCATTATCGACTTTAAGCAGGAAACCACGCCCAATGATGTGGTAACAGTGATTGCTACTCAACCGCTTACCCGCAATGAAACCTGGCAACAGATTCAGCCAGGCCATTATGATTTGTTTCGTTATGGTGAAAAGATTAGTGATGAGAACAATTGTGAGTAAAGAATAAAAAAAACAGGGCCTTAGTCGTCCGTTAGAATTCCATCCTCTGGTGGATTTCAACACCGAGGACGTTTATCCTTCTGCAATCTTGCATAATACTCATCAATACACCCTAATTACCCCTAGGCCAGAAGCCCTCAATGTCAAAAATAGCGCCTTTCAACAGCAGCAAATTTTTAAACAACGATTTTTTCGGTAAGAAAATTACCTCTCCGTTGACCATTCCCTCTGGAATTGTGACAACGGCAACTTCAATTATTCAACATATTTTCGATACCATGCCCGAAGTGGGTGTGTTGACGACTAAAAGTGTAGGGCTAGAGCCACGGCCCGGTTATCGGGAACCCGTGATTAGTCAGTATGCCCCCGGTTGCTTTGTGAATGCCGTAGGTTTGACCAATCCCGGTGCCAGACAACTGGCGGAGTCTCTGGCGACCCTGAAGGTGCCCGAAGATCGCTTCCTGCTGACATCCATTTTTGGTGGTAGCGTTGAAGAGTTTGTTGAAGTGGCCAAAATTGTTGCGCCATTTTCTGATGGACTGGAACTCAATTTGTCCTGTCCTCACGCCAAGGGTTATGGCATGGCTATGGGGCAGGATCCGAAGCTAGTTAAAGAAATTACTGCGGCGGTAAAAGCAGTTGTAGATATTCCTGTGATTCCCAAGTTGACCCCCAATACAGATAATATTGCCGAGATTGCCAGGGCGGCTGTAGAAGGTGGTGCGGACGGACTTTGTGCCATTAATACAGTCGGTCCCGGATATACTTCTGCTTATGGACATCCGGTTCTGAGTAATGGTGCCGGTGGAATGTCAGGTAAAGGGGTGCTGCCCATTGGGTTGAAATGTGTGCGTGAAATTGCCGAGGCGGTTGATTGCCCCATTATTGGTTGTGGTGGTGTCAGCAGTGCAGATGATGTTCGGGCATTTGTTAATGCGGGTGCTGATATTGTTGGCGTTGGCTCGGCGCTGATTGGTTTGACCACCGACGAAATGCGTGATTACTTCCAAACTTTGCATAGGGATCTTGAGTACGGAAAAAAGCAAGCTGAAAGTATGATTCGCTACGATGTGGATATGCAATTCCGACCAGTTACATTGGTCTCGAATAAGCGTGTCACCGACGATATTTGTATTGTGACCTTCGATCGCAAGGTAAATGTTCAGGCTGGCGAGTTTATCTTTCTATGGATTCCTGGATTGGGTGAAAAACCCTTCTCAGCGTTGACCGATGATCCTTTTTCTCTCGTGGTGATTGATGTGGGTATTTTTACCCATGAACTCATGGCGCTGGAACCTGGTATTGAAGTCTATGTGAGAGGCCCATACGGTATCCCTGTGAACCCCGGCGATGGGGCCAAAATCATGGCGGTGAGTGGTGGTACCGGGCTGGCTGCGGTATATCAAATTGCCCGTGATTTTGAGAATGCCGAGATTTTTACCGGTGCTCGCAGCGGTGAACGCCTGTATTTTCTCGATGAGTGCAAAAAAATTGCCAATGTTCACGTAGCGACGGATGATGGTAGCGAAGGCTATCAGGGATTTGTTACTGAGCTGCTCCGGGATCGCTTGCAAGAAATGCCACGGGAAGAGCTGGACAACCTAGTTTTCTATAACTGTGGGCCAGCACCTATGGTTCATGCTGCTATTGCGGTACAGCGGGAGTTCTGTCGTGATGATCAGATCTTCAGTGCCATTGATTATCTGACCAAATGCGGCATAGGACTCTGTGGTGCCTGTGCCGCCCCTGATGGGCGTAGACTTTGTGTCGATGGACCATTTCTTGAGGCTTCTTGCAGTCTATAAACTCGAAGGTTACAGATAACGCAGCAAGTTACACTCAACTCAAAAGTTACATTCACTTCATCGGTGAAAAAACCGGCGGTGCCGCTAGTTTTTCTTATTCTTTTTTATGAGCTGCTTTTCGTTTTCAGAAAAAGGTCGAGAGGATAGGCCGCGTTTATGTCCTCTAATATCTCGGCCTTCTTCTGCCACATGGTTACCATTTCATTGCCCTAACCAGTATTCCGCAAGCCAGCGGCAATACCCGCAATAGATACCATTAAGCCTTGCTCTAGTAATGGCTCCTTACTTTCTCCATGTTCTCTCAAACGACGCATTAATTCGACTTGGGTAATATGCAGTGGGTCGATGTAGGGATTGCGGCGCAGAATTGAATCGCGCAACACGGGGTTGTTGTACAGTAATTTATGGCCACTTATTTTTTTTATGGCCTCTGTTGCCTGTGCCAATCCTGCTTGCAACTCTTTACCTAATGCAATCAGTGGTGTTTGATTAGACTTTGTCTCAGTGCCGTTGGTCTGTTCGGCACTTTCTGGCGGCACAACACTCAGCAGTCGGAGTTCATAGTAGGCAGCAACACGACTATCCACTTTGGCGAGAACCATTTCCTGCATATCCATTAGCATGCGGAAGAAGGTCCAGTTTTTTTGCATCTCTTGAAGTAATGACTGCTGACCTTGTTCGGTCGCATCCATCAATGCTTTACCGGTACCCAACCAAGCAGGCAGCATAAAGCGCATTTGGGTCCAAGCAAAAACCCAGGGAATAGCCCTTAAGCTTTCTACGCCACCACTCACTTCACGCTTCGCAGGACGGCTACCCAATGATAAACGACGCAGCTCCATCTCAGGTGTGACAGCACGAAAATACGGTACGAAACGTGGATCATCATGAACAATGCGGCGGTATTCTAATACAGAATCGTCAGACAATTGCTGCATCATATCGCGCCAACTTTGTTTTGGTTTGGAATGCGGGGCGAGTGAGGCTTCCAGTGTGCCGGTGGTGTACAGCTCCAGATTTAGCATGGCGAGTTCATGAAGGCCGAACTTAAATTGAATCATTTCGCCTTGTTCGGTAACACGTACGCTACCGTTAATCGTACCCGGTGGTTGTGACAGCAGCGCATCATACGCGGGGCTACCACCGCGGCTGGCTGAACCACCTCGGCCATGGAATAACGTCAGGTGTACTCCGTGCTGTTCACAAATAGCACTGATAGATTCCTGTGCCCGATATTGCCCCCAAGAAGCGGCGAAAAAACCGGCATCTTTGGCGGAATCTGAATAACCGATCATGACTTCCTGATGGCCGTTAATGACATTCTTGTAGTCATCTATTGAGAGCAATCGGTCGATAGCTTGTGCCGCACCTTCTAAATCACTCAGGGTTTCAAATAACGGCACAATCCGTTGTGGGTGCTGGCAACCCGTTTTTTGCTGCAATAAACGCACAGCCAAAACATCGGAAGGATGTGTCGCCATGGAAATAATGTAAGCGCCTAAGGCGGAAGGTGGTTGTTGCGATAACACGTTAAACGTATCGAGTACTTCTTGGGTGTCGGCCGAAGCGGGGAAGTCGATTGGAATTAGAGGACGACGGTTTTGAATCTCATCAAGTAAAAATGCTTGTTTATCTTCTTCACTCCAATCTTTATAAGAAACTCCATTTTTTATCATCTCAAGGAAATCGGTGATTTCGCTAATGGCCGCACGATGACGTGCTGAATCCTGGCGAATATCTAGCCGCAGTAATGTCATACCAAAACATGTCACCCGGCGAATAATGGTTGTCAGGCTACCTTCTGCAATACCCTTCATGCCACATTCAACTAATGAATCGTAGATCAGTTGCAAAGGTTCTAATATTTCGTGGTCGTATAAATAAACAGGTAGGTCTAACTCCTGCCCCCTTAGCTTTGCATCGGCCCAGTCACGGGTGTTTTGTAATTGTTGGCGTACATTTCGTAAAAATTCTCGATAGGGTTCAGGGTGAGATCCCACCTTATCTCGAAGCGCTTGATTACATTCAGCAACAGACAGATCTTCTCGTAATTCATTGATGTCATTAAATAATAAATCTGCTGCTTGCCAGCGACCTAAGGTGATCACTCTTTCTGTTACTTTCGCGGTGACATAGGGGTTGCCGTCGCGATCACCACCCATCCAAGAGGTAAAGCGAATAGGGGTCGCGGTTAACGGTAAGTGTTTACCTGTGTGCTCAACGAGCTGCCGATCTAACTCGCGTAAAAAATCGGGCAGCGCCCGCCACAGTGTTTCCTCTACCGTAGCAAAGCCCCACTTGGCCTCATCTATCGGCGTTGGTTTATGACGACGGATTTCATCGGTATGCCAGTGGGATAAAATACGACGACGTAAACGCTCAAGTTGGTGCCGATGCTGAGCCGGTGTTGTATCGTCGTTATCAAGTGTAGAAAGCGACTGACTGATTTCATTAAATTTTCGGCGTAGTGTGCGGCGGGTAATTTCTGTTGGGTGAGCAGTTAACACTAACTCCACCTGCATTGTCGTGACAGCATCGTAAAGTGCGTCACCGGTAATCCCTTTTGCTATAAGGCGCGGTAACAATTCTGTTAATGATCCAGGTAATGAGGGCGCATCATCGATAAGAGCCTCATTGCGTAACTGCTCATGTCCACAACGAACCTGATGGTGTTGCTCGGCAATATTGGCGTAATTAAGAAAGTGAGTAAAAGCACGCGCTACGGGGACCAGCTCCTCATCGGACAACTGCCCCATTAATTCGACCAATTTGGTCCAGTCATTGGTTGCGTGGCTACTAATCGCAAGGTCGCGAATTTCTTCGACTTTGTTATATAAATCTTCACCGACCTGTGAACGAATGGTATCGCCGAGGATACTGCCCAACAGGCGAATATTGTCACGTAAATGTATTTGAAGTTCGTCAGACATGAATACAGGGCCTTATTCAATGGATGTGACTAGCAATTTTGATACGTACTGAAGTGAGACTACTCGGTTATACACTATTCGTCATGCGGAAGCAGAGTGGAAAATAAATGCGTCCCCTTTATTCGAAGCAGAGTGGAAAATAAATGCGTCCCCTTTATTCAGTGAGACTACTCGGTTATACGCTATTCGTCATGCAGAAGCAGAGTGGAAAATAAATGCGTCCCCTTTATTCTCTTTATTCTTATTCCTAACGCCCAAAGCAGCGGTTTATCCGCTGCCTTTGCTTGTTAGGCATTTTTGGATGCCACCGAACTACATTCTTTACAGTGATAAAAAAAAGAAAGTACTACTACCCAAAATGGACCACCAAAAGTAAATACGCAAATAACTATCACCGTCGCTGTGTTATTAGCTACCGCTCTAGGATTGTAGAGCCAGCATGCCCCAAAGAAAGCCAAGCAAACTAAAGTAATTACCAACCAGTTGAAACAGAGGAGAGTTCTACTTTTTTTGAGGGCGCTATATATAGTAAGGATAGAGGATAAGGACAAAGTCATTAGAAACCATAGCCCAAAATGAGGCGCGTAATTAGCGCCTTTAAATATCGCAGCGGATGGATAACCGATGAAGAGGGAAAGGGCTACCGAAAAAAGAAAGGAACTTAGTATATAACTCGGATCTGGTTTCATTGTGCGCCTAACAGTTTATTCAAAAGCCTATGGCCTTATATCACTTTGGCCCCCTTATCTCAGGGGCAACGATTTTAAACCAAGACTATTTTTGTTTATTTACAACGGGTTAGAGAAAAGAAGAGCTTTTGTGATTTGGCAAAAGAAGCTTAATCCCTGCTTTTATTTTCCTATCCTTGGCCGCTGATCATAAATCAACACCTTTTAAAATCAAATGCTTAATGATGATGTGTCGGTGAACAGAGGCCTATGGCTGCTGATCTAGTGTGCGGGGGTATTTGCAAGGGTGGTTGTGGCTCTAAAATATAAGGGGTGGGGTATTAGTCGTATAGATCTTAAATGGGAAAAGAAATCAGTTCGGGTGAGGTGTTTTCAGTGACGCGGATATACCAGCCATTATGGTGCCAGTCGCCGAGCACTATTCTTTCGCCATTTTTGTGCTGGTGCCGGTTCGGCCTGTGAGTGTGGCCATGAATCATGATGTTCACTTGATACTCTTCCAAAACGCGTTCAACTTCGGAAGGCGTGACATCCATAATATTGTCGGACTTGTTGGCATTGACCTTCATGCTTTTTGATCGCCAGCTTGCTGCAATATTCTGGCGTGTTTTCAGTGGTAGATGGTTTAGACACCAGCGGAAAACAGGGTGCCGTGCTTTGCGTCGAAATTTTTGATATTGCTCATCGCCAATGCACAAAGTATCACCGTGTAATAGCAGGATCTTTTGTCCTTCGAGTTGGGCGACATAGTGGTCAGGCAAGAGCGTACAGCCGGTTTCATGGGCAAAACGTTTGTCGATTAGAAAATCCCTGTTGCCTTGCATGAAATACAGCTCAGTACCGCTGTCTCCCAGTTCTTTTAAGGCCGAAATGACGTCGCGCGATAGGGGCGCTGGGTCGTCATCTCCTACCCAGGCTTCAAATAGGTCGCCAAGTATATAGAGCGCCTTTGCTTGTTGTGCCTCATTTTTCAGAAAATCAAAGAATGCCCTAGAGGCTGCGGGGCGATCAGGCGAGAGATGCAGGTCAGAGATAACTAATGTTGTCATGTGACGAGTGTGGCCGTTATGGGACTGTTTTGTAACCGGTTTATAACCAGCTTGTCATTAACCAAGGGTAGCCAAAAATTCAGGGTAACTAAATCAGGTCTGTGGGCCGTGGAAGTCTGGCCCACAGACCTGATTGAATAAGTTACTTATCAGAATAGGCATCGCTGATAGTAATTTTTTCTATTTCTACTGGCTCAGCAGGAACATCCTGATGGAAGCCGCTAGAGCCGGTGGCAACATTTTTAATGTCATTGACCGCGTCCATACCATCAACCACTTTGCCAAATACGGCGTAACCCCAACCTTCGGGATTTTTGCCTGAGTGATTCAGGAAGCCATTGTTGCCGACATTGATAAAGAACTGTGAGCTGGCTGAATGGGGGTCGCTAGTGCGAGCCATTGCCAAGGTGCCTATATCATTGCTGAGACCATTATCGGCTTCGTTTTGAATAGGGCCACGACTGTCTTTTTCAATCATGTCTGGCGTGAAGCCGCCACCTTGGACCATAAAACCGTCAATGACACGGTGGAAAATGGTGTTGGTGTAAAAGTCATCACGGCAGTATTGCAGGAAGTTGGCCGCAGAAAGAGGTGCTTTTTCAAAATCCAGTTCAATGTTGATGTCGCCGAAATTAGTGTGGAGGGTAATCATGTGAGTGTAATCCTGTAGCTATCAGAAATGGAAAAGTGGGCTATGGTACGTTTTTTAGCCACTAATTTGAACCGTTTGGAGTGCTTGGCGTGTCTATTTAGTTAGTCGGTGGCCGTGGATAGTTAGTAGAGCCTATGGACTGTGGGTATCTTCAGGCCTTAGGTGCGGTGTGATTGTCGGCGGGTCAATTCGTGCTTGCCAGCCTTGCACTATGCCGCAGGTGAGGATGAGGCCAATACCCAGCCATAGCCAGATATCCGGAAAAAAATGCCAGAACAGGATGTCCGCCACTATCGCCATTAATATGTAGCTGTATTCAAAGGGCGCAATAATAACGGGTTTGCCGATCCGAAAGGCGGCGATCAATAGCATAAAGCCGACAGATGCTGCGGCACCGGATAGCAATGTGATGCCCAATTGCATGGTGTCAGGTGTGATCCACTGATCTTGTTGCCAGAAGCATGAAATGATAAGTAGAGGGATGAATTGGTAAAAATTCAGAGCCCAGTCCGATTCAGTTTTGGATAAGTACTTGGCCCACAAAATCATAATGGCGTAGGAAAAGGGCAGGCTTAATAAGGCCAGGTAGTACCAGTTAAATTGATTGATATCGGGTTTCAGCACCAGGCAGACGCCGATAAACCCCGTAATGGTGGCAAACCATTGAATTTTGTTGGCGTGTTCTTTGAGTATCAGTGGAGAGATAGCGGATATGATTACGGGCGCACCCGCTAGAGCAGCGGCAACTGCACTGAGTGGAAATGATTTTACGGCAAGATAATAGCCCATACTGACAAAGGTAAAAAAAACGCTGCGCATTGCATGGTGAAAGGGTTTGCTGACTTTTAACAAGTGCAATCGCCCGGTGGCGAACATAAAAACCAACAACACAAACAGTGAGGAAAAAGTACGCAAACAGATGAGCTGGCCGGTGGGTAGGCTCTCAAATAGTAGCTTCAACAGTGAATCGCCGACTAAAAAAGAGAACAGGCATATTTGCAGATAAATAATTGCACGCATGTTGTTCTGGGGCTGGGATTGGATCATAAGCCTGTCTGTTTTTTTATCCTGTTGGTCTTGCGGGTAGAGGCTTAGTGCCAGATGAATGGGTGCTCGTTCATGGGGCGTACTTTATCTGATTCGCCAATCGCTGATATGAATGGTTTATACGCAACAGCCTGAAGGCTATAATTCCGCTCCTTTAAATCCTGTTTCTTATTATGGAGAAGCGCCCCTGTGGGGCCGGCAGTATGGCAGACGATAGCAAACCGCTCAATTTTATTCAGCAGACAATTAACCGTGATCTTGAAGCCGGGATCGTAGACAAAGTTGTCACCCGTTTTCCCCCTGAACCCAATGGTTATTTGCACATTGGTCATGCCAAATCCATTTGCCTGAATTTTGGATTGGCCGAACAGTACGATGGTGATTGTCATCTCCGCTTTGATGATACCAATCCTGAGAAAGAAGAGAACGAATACGTTCAGGCAATTATTGAAGATGTGCAATGGCTTGGTTTTCAATGGAGCGGTGACATTCGTTATGCCTCTGATTATTTCGACCAGCTCTACGCTTGGGCGCAAGACTTGGTGCGTGAGGGTAAAGCCTATGTTTGTGAGCTGAATGCAGAGCAGATGCGTCAGTACCGAGGCACCTTGACCGAGGCGGGTAAAAATAGTCCGCACCGCGAGCGCCCAGCAGAAGAAAACCTGACGCTGCTGGAGCAAATGAAAAATGGGGAGGTAGAGGAAGGAAGTATGACCCTTCGGGCCAAAATTGATATGGCCTCACCCAACGTTAGCCTCCGGGATCCAGTGATGTACCGGATCAAAAAAGTGTCACATCACCGTACCGGGGATAAATGGAATATCTATCCTGCGTATGACTTTGCCCATGGCCAGGAAGATGCTATCGAGGGCGTTACCCATTCAATCTGTACGTTAGAGTTTGCTTCCAATCGTCCCCTTTACGACTGGTTTATTGAAAACCTGCCGGTGCCAACAACACCTCACCAGTATGAGTTTGGTCGGCTTAATCTTAATTACAATGTCACCAGCAAGCGTAAGCTCAAGCAGTTGGTGGACGAAAATCATGTGGATGGTTGGGATGACCCACGCATGCCCACTATTTCGGGGCTTCGCCGTCGTGGTGTGCCTGCCGTGGCGCTTCGTAATTTCTGTGACAGCTTAGCGGTGGCAAAAACAGATGGCATGGTCGATATGTCTCAATTTGAGCATTTTATCCGTGATGAGCTGAATAAACATGCACCTCGTGCCATGACGGTATTGCGCCCATTAAAAGTCGTGATCACCAATTTGGCGGAAGATCATTTGGAACAGGTGACGACATCATGTCATCCAGAGTTGGATCTGGGGGTTAGGGTTTTACCTTTTACCCGAGAAATTTATATTGATGTGGAAGATTTCAAAGAAGAGTACAGCAAGAAATTCAATAAAAAGCTGTCACCAGGAAAACGCGTTCGGTTACGTAATGGCTACGTGATTGAAGCCGATGATTATGTAAAAAATGATAAGGGTGAAGTAATACAAATCAATGCTAATTTGATACCCGATACATTGGGAAAAGATCCCGCCGATGGCACCAAGCCAAAAGGTGTGGTGCACTGGGTATCGGCCCAACATTGTGTTGATTGTGATGTGCATGTGTATGACCGCCTATTTAGCGATCCACTACCCGATGCCGGTGATAAAAACTTTCTCGATGCCATTAATCCAGATTCGTTAAAGATTATAAAAGGCTGTAAAGCTGAGCAAAGTCTGGCTGAAGCCGGGGCTGGGAAGTCTTATCAATTCGAGCGGGAAGGGTACTTTTGTAAAGACAGTAAAAACAGCAGTGCTGAGAAGCTGGTGTTTAACCAAACCATTGCTCTGAGGTCTACCTGGGTCGACGCTGGGGCTTAACGTAAGCTAAGTTTACCCCCAAATTTTTTTAGATAAAGCGTGTTTTTAAAACGGAAGTATTTTAAAAATAATAGCGCTTTCAAATAAACAATTTTTTAAATTTAAACCGACATCACTATGACATTACATTTATATAACACCCTGACACGCAAGAAAGAAGTTTTTAAACCGTTGGTTCCAGGCAAAATTAGTTTGTATGTCTGTGGTATTACGGTCTATGACTTCTGCCATATTGGCCATGCTCGGGTGCTGGTCGCATTTGATGTGATTACGCGTTATTTGCGGTCTCAGGGCTGGGATGTCAATTACGTACGAAACATCACCGATATCGATGACAAAATCCTAAACCGTGCCGATGAAAATGGTGAGATTTATTCTGACCTGACACAACGCATGATCGAAGCCATGCACGAGGACGAAACCGCTTTGGGTGTTTTGCCGCCAGATATTGAGCCAAGAGCCACTGCACATATGGATGATATTTTGGCCATGGTGCAGATTCTGGTTGATAACCACTACGCCTACGCAGCGGATAATGGTGATGTCTATTATCGGGTCAGTCGTTTCGCCGATTACGGAAAACTAAGTAACCGCAATCCCGATGATCTGTTGGCGGGTGCTCGGATTGATGTGAATGATCATAAGGAAGACCCTCGCGATTTCGCCTTGTGGAAAGGTACAAAACCAGGTGAAGTAAGCTGGGAGTCACCTTGGGGGCCAGGTCGTCCCGGTTGGCATATTGAATGTTCAGCGATGTCTACTTGCTGCTTGGGTGATACGTTTGATATTCATGGTGGAGGCCCGGATTTGCCATTCCCTCACCATGAAAATGAAATAGCCCAAAGCGAAGCTGCCACCGGAAAAAAATATGTAAATTATTGGATGCATGCGGGTGCTGTTCGGGTAGACGATGAAAAAATGTCCAAGTCTTTGGGCAACTTTTTTACCATCCGGGAGGTATTAAAAAAATATCATCCTGAAGTGATTCGCTACTTTTTGTTGTCCAGTCATTATCGTAGCCCCATCAATTATTCTGAGGATAATTTGATAGAGGCAAAAAGTGGTCTGGAGCGTTTTTATACGGCGTTGCGGCCATTTGCAGATGTTCCAGCAGCTTCCTTGTCTGATCTAAAGCACAATCAGTATTATCAGCGTTTCGTGGCTTCCATGGACGATGACTTTAATAGTCGTGAAGCCTTGGGTGTCATGTATGACTTGGTGCGTGACATTAATACTGTTGCAAAAACAGATAAGGAAAAAGCGCATACATTGGTGGCAGCATTAAAAGCGATGGGTGCAGTATTTGATATTCTAGGTGCCGATCCTGAGGCCTTTATGCAGGGCGCAAGTGTGCTGGGTAGCAGTAATGGTCTTAGCGCAGATGATATTGAAGCGTTGATTTCCGAACGTGCCGAAGCTAAAAATAATCGTGATTTTGGCCGCGCTGATGGCATTCGTGAAGAGTTATTATCCCAAGGTGTTGTACTGGAGGATTCCCGTGAAGGAACGACTTGGCGAAAGGAATAGCGCCTTCAAAAAACAGTGAAGAGAGGAAAGTGTGTTGTTGAGCTACATAGAACCTGTTTTTCGTCCCCCCAGTGAGGCCCGGTCACTGATTCTTCAAGTGACCAATGGATGCTCCTGGAACAACTGTACATTCTGTGAAATGTACACAGCAGCTCAAAAGAAATTCAGTGTAAAAACTTCGGAAGAAATCGCTCAAGAACTGCAAAAGATAGCAGCCTCTGGTATTTCTGTACGCCGGGTTTTTCTGGCGGATGGCGACGCCACAACTCTGTCGTTTCGTCGATTAAAAGAAATACTGTTGTTAATCCACCAATACCTGCCTGATGTTCAACGGGTGTCCTCCTACTGTTTACCCCGAAATTTAAAGAACAAAACCGTTGAAGAGCTGACCGAATTGGAGCAGTTGGGTTTAAAGCTTATGTACGTGGGCTGTGAATCTGGTGATGATTTGGTTTTGGGGAAAGTTGCCAAAGGGGAAAACTATCAGTCTTCTTTGGCGGCGCTGACTAAAATAAAACAATCCGGTATAAAAAGCTCAGTGATGATCCTCAATGGTCTGGGTGGGCAGAAATATTCGGAACAACATGCGGTCAATTTTGCGCTGTTGATGAATGAAGCTCAGCCTGAATTTCTTTCCACTCTGGTGGTGAGTTTCCCCGTGGGGGTGGCACGTTTTCAGCAGGGTTTTGGCGGCGATTTTGAGCCGCTCCAACAGATGGATTTGTTTCGTGAAATGGAAATTCTATTGGATGCGCTGGTCCTTGAAAAAACCGTATTTCGCAGTGACCATGCTTCCAATTATCTGGTGCTAAAAGGCACGCTATCCCGAGATAAGGATAGGTTGTTAACCCAAGTGAGAACCGCGATTCATGACCCTGGTCGGATTCACCTGCGGCAAGAGTGGCAGCGGGGGTTGTAATAGAATAGTAAATTGTAAGTTTATTGGATCGATTTTAGTTGAAAGATTCCTCTCTAGTTATGTGCTTTCTTTGTGTCCCTGTTTTTTTATGTTTCGATTGGAAATGATTTTTTAGATACAGGTATGTAGCTGGTTGTTTTCACAGTATAAAGTAGAAGTTATATAAAAATTAAATTGGAGTAGATAGTTCTGAGCATGCTAAAGGAATTTAAAGATTTTGCAGTAAAAGGAAACGTTGTTGATATGGCTGTTGGTATTATCGTTGGCGTTGCGTTTGGTAAAATTGTTTCATCATTTGTTGCTGATATTATTATGCCTCCAATTGGTGTGGCTTTAGGCGGAACGTATTTTACTCGCTTGGTATAAAGTTTATTCAAGTTAGAAGCTGAACTCATAATTTTTTATTTGGGTTCAACTTTTTTATTCTCGAAATTAAGAAGTTTTGATCAGGAATGACCATTGCTCAAATCGATGTATCAATAAAAGGTGCGATTGGGATTTTACTTTATGCAGAGAAATTTGAGGCATCGTTAATGATTGGTGAGGCGCTAATGCTTATGGGAAATTTAGTAAATATCAAAGCGATGAAAACACCGGTATCTAACAAAGTTATTAACCGCGTATCCTAGGTAGTGGATATAGAAAATTGTATCGAATATAAAAACGTCATCTATTTAAGGGCCAAGTCACAATGATTACAGCGAGTGAAGCAATAGAACGGTTAAAAAAAGGTAATCAGCACTTTGTGTCTGGAGTGCGTAGTATTGATACCATCGTGAAGCAAATACAGAGAGCAGATTTTGTCGAAGGGCAGGCTCCATTTGCTGTCATTCTTGGCTGCTCCGATTCTCGTGTGCCGGCCGAAATCGTATTTGATCAAGGTTTGGGTGATCTATTTGTTATTAGGGTGGCGGGCAATATTGTTGCACCCTCTCAGGTCGGGAGTGTGGAATTTGCTGTAGAACAGTTTGGTATCCCTTTGGTCGTTGTTCTTGGTCATTCCATGTGTGGTGCCGTTCGGGCAACTATTAATGAAATCGAGAGCCCGTCAGAACATCAATCGTCGAATGTTCTATCTATTGTCAATCGTATCAAGCCTGCCGTAGAACCTCTGTTTAAAACTGAACTCCGAAATGACCCGGACAAATTGTTGGCTCTATCTATCCGTTCCAATATCTTGGCAGCGACCAACCATCTTAGACATGGGTCTCAAATGTTGGAGCAATTGGTTAATAAGGGAGAGCTTGAAATTTGGAGTGCAGAGTACTCGCTTGAAACGGGTGAAGTAGAATTTTTTGGATAAGGGTAATGAGGCTTCAGGTCCATTCTTCCAGTAGGATTTTGAAGAATTACTGCGTACTTTTAGTGAGGGGGATGTTCCTGGTGTTACCTCTGGGCTTCCTGGTATGAAGAGTTTCCTCAATAATTTTGACCACTTTCGCGGCTGTGGCTCGGTAACCCGTTAGCTTGCCGCCATAAATGCCCAAATAATGAGGTTGGTTGTTACTGTCGGTGATGAGCTGAACCTCGCGACTGAGTTGGTGATGTGCTTGGGCGCCTTCGCTTTTTGGCAGCACCCTGAGCCCCGCCATGCCACCACAGACTTTTCCCTGATAGTCAGGAAAATAGGTGTTCAGAACGTCCATGAGATATTCTTTTTCCTGGTCGGTGATAGTGCAGTCTTCTGGATTGCCTTCAAATAGAGTTTCCGTGGTACCTAATAATGTCCCATCGTACCAAGGTAAGACGAAAACGGGTCTGCCATCGGTGGGAGATTCTAGATAAAAGCATTCCTCGCTAATCTTTGTATCGAGTACCAAATGAGCACCCTGAACCAGTGAAATAGGAATGGTGTTTGGGCAGGGTGAAATACATTCGGCAATTTGATTGATCCAAGGGCCTCCGGCATTGATGAGAATTCGGCAGGTAGCCGTGGTGATTATGTTTTCATGTTCTGGGCCACTTTTCTCAAATTCGATACGATAGCCGTTTTTGATTTGTTGGGCGTTAAGTAGTTTTGATGGACAGCTTATTGCAGCCCCCATTGCGACGGCAGAACTTATCACGGCTTCGGTGAGCTTGGTGTCGTCGGTTTGTGCATCTTGGTAGCGAAAAACTTTGATTAAGCCGTCAGTGTTTAGTCCTTTCAGTTGACGCCAGTGTTTCTTTGGAATGACTTTAAATCGTCCATCTGGGCAACAGCCTGAGAGAAACCAGTAGGTGATTAAAGCCAACCGAATTTTCCAAGGCCGGTACTGGGAATGCTTGTAGACCGGAATATAAAAACCGTTGGGGAAAACTAGGTCAGGCCCATTTTTAAGAAGTAATCGGCGCTCCCTGAGGCTTTCCTTGATCAGTGAAAAATTGCCCGTTTGAAGGTAGCGAAGACCTCCGTGAATCAGTTTGCTTGATTTGCTAGAGGTGCCCGCAGCCCAATGAGACTTCTCCAGTATCATTGAACTGTAGCCCGCAGCTTGAACGGCTTGAGCCACACCTGCGCCTTGTATACCTCCACCAACTATGATGACGTCATAGTTGGCTTCAGTGTTTTGACTCTTTTCCATAAGAGAGTTTATAACGTCCGGTTAATTAGGCCGCTCATCATGCCACCATAATTAAAAGTTTCCAGTAAATCTGCACCTCGGTTGTACCAATGAATGGCATTATCGGGCAGAGTTACCTCGTAGATCACGACTTTGCTTTCAATCGAGTCTAGTGTTATTTCCTTCGGCACTATCTCAGTATCACAAAAAATAAACTCAGGGCGAATACTGGTTATCAACTTGCCCTCTAGTTCGTCCCATTGTTTAAGCACCAGCCCGAGACGTGGGTATCCTTGCTGCCATGCGTAATGGATAAAGTCATCGCTGAAACTGATTAAGACACATTGTGTAATGACAGGTTGTAATAGTTTGGTAACGATTTTGTAAGCATTTCCTATGCCTTCAATATGTAACCCAGAACGCTTCAGCTCAATAAAAGCCGTCACTTGTGGATTGGCCTCAAGTAATGTGACAAGTTCAGTCAAGGCAGTAATCTTTTCGCTGATAAATTGGTCGCCCAAGCGTTCTGGTTCTGACGCGGGGTAAGTTTTGAGTTCTGAAAGGGTTAATAGGTGGATAGCATTCTCGACACCACTGATGCGGCTCATTAGTGCGTCGTGGTAGAGCACTGGCTGGTGGTCAGAACTAAAAAGAATGTCGGTTTCTATGAAATGTGCTCCGGCTTCAATAGCCTTTGTGAAACCTAGTAGGGTGTTTTCCGGGTAGCGTGCTTGATAACCTCGATGGGCAACGAGTCGATCTGAGAGCATGAAGGGTGTCCTGTCTGTGCATATTCTTTCATTTTAGCCCCCCTATGCCTGTTAAGACAGCTTGCTGTTGTTCTTAGGGAAGGCTGAGGTCGGTGGGGCGGGGGCTAGAGAAAAAGGTTAAGAGGTTCGAGTTAGATGTGTGCGCCATCTTCTTCCTCTTGCCTTACGGAGAAGGTTAAGAGGAAGAGGGTAGGCGGAAGCTGTACTTATGCCAGTTTTTTCTCGCCAGCATCTACTGACTGAAGGATCAGCGTATTGATCGTCATAGGGCCAACGCCCCCGGGAACCGGTGTGATGGCTGAGGCGCGATCGTAGAGTGGTCCTAACTCGATATCTCCGACCCCACCTGGGTGATAACCGGCATCGACAACCACCGCGCCGTCTTTAATCCATTCTGCTTTAATAAATTCTGGCTTGCCGACTGCACCGACAACAATGTCGGCACCACGAATAATTTCTGGTAGGTTTTCTGTGCGGGAATGACAAATGGTGACTGTGGCATTGGCATTGAGCAACATCATTGCCATGGGCTTGCCTAAAATAGGGCTGCGACCAACGACGACGGCATGTTTGCCTTGTAGGGGTATGTCGTAGGCGGCCAGTAGGCGCATGATGCCTTGTGGCGTGGCTGAACCGTAGGCTTCCTCACCCATAGCCATACGGCCAAAGCCAAGGCAGGTCACACCATCAACGTCTTTTTCCAGTGCGATGCTGTCAAAGCAATCGCGCTCTTCAATTTGTGGGGGTACTGGGTGCTGTAGCAGGATGCCCTGGCAGTTGGGGTTGGAGTTTAGCTCATTGATTTTCACCAGAAGCTCTTCGGTGGTTGTTTCTTTGGGCATTTCTACTGCGATGGATGCCATACCCACTCGTTTACAGGCGTTTTGTTTCATGCGTACATAGGTGGCGGAGGCTGGATCACCGCCCACTAGAATGGTGGCAAGAATCGGGGTTTGCCCGCCACTTTTCTCTTTAAGTCGAGCAACGCGTTCGCTTAACTCTGCTTCTGTTTGCTGGGCAATAGCTTTGCCGTCGAGAATTTGGGCTGGCATGATATTTAAAGCTCCTGAGTTAAGGGGTAGGCAAGTATGGTGCGGACAGCATTTTCTCATTTCATGTGGCCCCTGTGAAGAGAATCTCTCTGAGCATTTCTTCGCTTTTTCATTGACGAGACCGATTGTCCTCAGTATCATGCGCAGCTCTCGAAATGAGGGTCTTAAGAGACAAT
>TARA_R110001592_G_scaffold181747_1_pt1 | contig 60006 bp, 47 predicted proteins | sample TARA_R110001592 | Tara Oceans TARA_R110001592 (sample SAMEA4398387) | marine metagenome | biome: Polar Biome; feature: [SRF] surface water layer (ENVO:00010504); material: water (ENVO:00002006), including particulate matter (ENVO:01000060) such as... | depth 5 m | reverse complement strand
TAGGCTGACAAGTGCCCCAATTCCTATCGGCATATCTTCAGTAAAATCTCTAACCTTTAGTTTTTTGAATGCTTGTAGCTTATGTTCTAATTCAGCAACCCGTTTTGATTGTCCGGCTGCTAAATAAGCTGCTTCAAGACCTAAGGTGTCATATTTATTTTCTGCCTTATTACCTTCGTGAGTCGCTGTTTCATGGGCTTGCTGTGCCGCTTCAGTTGTATTTTGAAGTAGAGTTGTTAATTCTTCTTCAATTATTTTATGGAGTATTATTTTATCTACGTGCATATATTATGAATACTAAATCGTTAAATGGGTGGGAGTGGAATGGTGCTTACTATGGATCAGTTGACTGTCAAAAAAAAGAAAAATTAAAGGTGACGACGAATTAAAGGTCCCCATTAAAATCTTATTGTACGCATAGTACCGAACGGTAATGTTGATATTGCTGTTGTGAAATTCTACTGTTATAGTACTGAACGGTAATATATTTCTTTTTGGTGGTTTATGAAGGTAGGTACTGTTCAGGAAATTTTAGATTTAATCGCTAAGCGGCGTCGTTCGGAAGGTATTGACGGCACTATGCTGGCGACTTCAGCGAATGTTTCCCCTAAATTTCTTTCTCAGCTGGAGAACGGAAAGGAAACAGTTGAAGTCGATAGTCTAGTGAAAGTTGCTCACGCTCTAGGTATGAATATACCGGTTCTATTTGATCCTGCTCAAACTGGCAATATTGTCCAGGCCAAACGTAAAACGCTCGGGCTCGACCAGATAACAGGAGCCGCCCTTTGTAATGTGTCACCGCGATTTCTCTCGACTATCGAAAATGGAAAGCCAAAGAAACGTTTAAATAAGCTGTTTGATGTCCTGAAAGGGTTTGGGATTGATGTCGAGGTGATGCTATGAATACGGATATTCCGAAAGAGAATGGTTTAAATACCTTTGATGTCTATTTCAATGATGCATTTGTCGGAAAATTAAATATCGATAAAACTATGCGCATGAGTTTTATCTATGATGATGTTTACATGGAGCAGAAAGGCCCTTCCATTTCATTGACTATTCCTTCAAGCATAAAGCAGCATGAAGATAATAGCGTCTTTCCATTCTTCGAAAATCTATTGCCAGAGGGGGAAATTCGTTCCCTGATCCAAGGTCAGAATAAAATAGAAGAAGGTAACTTTGCTCGCTTTATCGAATTGTTAGGTGGGGATGTGGCTGGTGCGCTTTCTATCCAGCAGGAAGGGGATAGTCCAAAATTTGTAGAAGCCCAGGAAAAAAATGAGTTAGACCGAAAGGCGCTGAGTCAATTATTGCTCGATATTCAGGACTGTCCTTTTAATGTCAGTACTCAAAAAGGAGAGCTTGGCAATCGTTTAAGTTTGGCAGGCGCTCAGAATAAGTTACCCGTTATTCGTAAAGATGATCTTACCTTTGAGGCGAAAGATGCCCCCAGTACTCATATCATCAAGCCTGCTCGTAAAGACAATCGATTCAACTCTCTAGTTTACAACGAATACATCTGTATGAAGGCCGCTAAGTTAGCAGGTATAAATACGGCTTCAGTCTCGCTCCTGGCGGTTAACGATGCGGATGGAAATGAATCGGATGCCTTATTAATTGAACGCTACGATCGTGTTCGTATGAAGCTCTTGAACGGTAAAAATGAAGTAACTCGACGTCTTCAGCAAGAAGATATGTGTCAGTTATGTTCAATTCCATCGACTATAAAATATGAGGTCAGTGGCGGCCCCGGTTTCGAAGAGCTTTTTTCAAAGATTAAGCAATTTAGTTTGGTTCCAGTAAAGGATGATATAGAAGTCTTCAAGCGGCTTATCTTCAACCTTGTCATTGGGAATTATGATGCGCATGCTAAAAACTTCTCATTCCTTATTTTACCTGAGGGAGCAATTTCATTATCACCAGCCTATGATCTGGTGTGTACCGCTCTATATGAAGATTTGGATACAACATTTGCGATGTTAATAGGTGAGGCTAAAGACTTGAAATCGCTTAATGAAGATTCATTTAAGCAATTATTCGAAGTAATACAGAAAAAATACAACACAATACGTAAGCAGCTTATCAAATATGCAGACTCATCACTGAAGGCTGTTTCTGGTGTTGTTGCTGAGTTTCTTGAAGGAGATTTCTATCAGGTTGACATAGACTCTGCGCTGCGTATTTTGGAGATAAGCAAAGCCAATCATGAGCAGGTTCTCAAAGCACTAGCTTCTACATAATACGAAACAGTTTTTTATGCTTTTGGCCAAATCTATTTTTGACACTGTAGTTACTCGAACCAGTATTTAAGAAAATTTATTGCCAATATGCGCTCTGATGTTATTCAGCGAAAGTAGAAGGGGTATAGTGTCAGTAGATGAAGCTTGGAAACCATAGCTAATTGGATCGTTGTCGAGCTAGAGTCTGTACTAAAGATCGAAATCTTATCTATCGTAGACCCATAATATGAAATTAGCTGAGAAGGCATACTTAATTATGAGCAAATTAAAAAATGAGAAAGAACTGGTAAAAAAGGCAATCGCCGAAGGAATGAAATATGGAGAAGCGAGGGGTGTTGTAGAATTCGAGCCTACTGACTCGGCAAATGAAAAAATTGAATACATTTATCGTCTACTGGTACACGATAAGATAATACACCCCATTCCCGAGGATCAAATATCCCAGTTGTCGATGAAACACAAGCTTGCTATTTGGGCTTCAAAACTGAAGTAAGAAAGACAAGAGTCAGGATGCAAGAGCAATGACACGACTAATGACGAATATATGCTTACTAACAAATGTTATGCAGTCCGTTCTCCGTAAACGACGTTCGTGTCGGTTTATAATAAATTAGCAGTGTCCGATCTGTTTAGAATAATCAGCTAAATAGATTGGACACCTTTTTGACACCTTTTTGAATAATGAGCGGGGTTTATGAAGACCTTTGGTTTTCTTAAGCGCCAATTAGCTTCTTAATACTGCCGACTACGTTATCGCCTTTAAATGGCTTAACGATCCAGCCTTTAACGCCAGCAGCTTTGCCTCGTTCTTTCATTCGTGGGTCGCTCTCTGTGGTTAGCATAATGATGTTTACCGTTGAGTTACCAAGCTCCCCGCGAACTTTCTCAACCATGGTTAATCCATCCATATTAGGCATGTTAACGTCGGAAATAATCAGTTTGACGCTAGGGTCTTGCTTTAGTTTTTCTAAGCCGTCTTTCCCGTCAACAGCGACTTCAACAGTCATGCCATGACTTTTTATAAATGAACTTACTTCGTTTCTGACAGTTGCTGAGTCATCAACTACTAAAATTTGTGCCATTTTCTGTACCTCATTGTCTTAAAAAGACATATTATTAATTAGTTTATTGTCTAAGGTTAGATATTCTTTAGAATAATTCAAGTTCACCGTTATCTACAAACTGGTCAACTGCTTTATCGCTTTCTGCAAACTTCTCTGGAGACCAGCTAAGGTTAAATACCAATCGTTGATAAATGGTTACGCCAGGATATTTCTTATCAGGATTATTGATAGTGTATTTAAAGCATAGCTGAGGTTCTGTTGATCCAAAAGAAATATGTTTTTGTAAATGGTTTACGATAATCGGAACTTGAGTTCTATGGGCGTCATCAGGCGTTTCACCGCTTTGAAAATAGCGCGACTTTATACCGCCCCAAATCATATTAGTTATTTCATTCAGTATGGAATTAGTATCACGTGAATCTGGTCTGGTTGAGCTTATGTGTGTTCGACCGGAGCGAATTAATTCAAGAATCTCATTCTCTGTTGTTTGAAGCATCATATAACCGCGGCACCATTCGCTTTCCAAAGGGATTAAGCTAAATAATTCGCCATAAATTATCTGATCTTTTACAAGGTAAGGTTGGTCGCAATGTACATTGCTGTCTTTAATGATGTTTGAAAAAGCTTCGAAAGAGATATCTTGTATGCCTTGTGCCAATTCAACGGGGTAATACATGCTACAAACATATTTCTTGATTAGATCATCAAGTTTCGCTGTGTCATTAAGTGAATAATAACCTGTAATTGCTTCTTGCACTTCCGGATCTAAATCGCTGCCATCGGTTTTATCAATTCGTCTTAAAAATACTGGTAATTCAGGGCGAGTATGATGGATTTTTAAGCACAGATCGATGCCGGTAAAACCATTAGGGTCGGCCTCTTCTGTTAAAAAAATGGCACCTAAATCTACATTTGAGTGTAAAACGTCATCAATTTCATTTGAGGCATCTTTTAAACCGATGTTGTTATTTCCAGTACTGACTTTTAAGCCTACTAGCTTATGTTCTGTACAAATGTTTTTTAGCGCAGAAAGTGCATCATCATGACACTCATGAACAAGTACTTTACTGACTATTTGGGTTGTTTCTGTCATTTTTGCTCCTATTTATAATCTTGCGAACATGACCATATTATGTTTTGTTAAAACATTTCAAGTTCGCCAGAATCTACTTCGTCTTCGTGAGAATAGCGATCAATGTGGATGTTTAGTTCTTCATCTGCAACTAGATAAACGCTCGCATGAAAGAGAGCTTTGTCATCTAGAGATGATGTTGAGTGTGTTTCGAAATTAGATTTCAGACTTTTCATGTATTTTAAACAGTCTATGCTTAATCTGTTTGGTGTAGACATGCCAAGGCTAGGTACATATTTACCTATATCTCTTTTTATAGAGCCTAAAAAGGCGTTACCTACTTCACCAAGATAGTCATAAAATTTATCATCATCCAACTTGCCGGAAGTAAGATTTAATACATCGCTTACATAGTTTTCTGTTTCAGTATTTTTAGTAAAATGAAGAAAAATAAAAATTCTGAAAAGCTGAGATGACATAGTAAGAACATAAAATTCTTTTGTGTTTAGTTTGTCTAAAGTCGACTTCTCTTTAAATTGCCATTGAGAAGCGCTTGCCCCAGAAACAAATGCATCTTGAAAGCTGCTGTGAAAGATACGTTTAATCTCATTTTTAAATTCATCATTGACTTTCATAATCTTTGGCCACTTAGATTATTCATGCTGATGTACAAACAAGCGTGCATTCTAAACATTGACACCATTACCCCTTAATACTGCTAAGCATGCTTTTAACAATTTCAGACGTTGACGAAACGTCAGTTAAAATCATTTTTCCGCCAGCCTGTATATCCTGGAATGTTACTGTGGTTAGAAAATCATTTTTATTTAAGTTTTCTTTGTAACTTTCAGATAACTCTTGGCTGCGCATGGCGAGATTTCTAACTTCATCTGCAACGACAGCAAAACCACGACCATGCTCGCCAGCTCTTGCTGCTTCAATCGCTGCATTAAGTGCGAGAATGACGATTTGTTTTACAATATTGAAGAATTCTTGGTTTTGCTTATGCATTTCAGCATTATGCAGCATTAGTTGCGTCAAGCTTTCATGCCAGCGCTCAAAAGTGACAAGCAGGGCAGCTAAGTCATTTAGATTTTCTTTAACTTGTATCAATTTAGTTGAAAGCTCATTTTTTTCAGCGTGATTGCTTGCCCTAAGAGCGCTGATTTCAGATTGCATTTCTTGCTGTATAGATTCTTTTTCATGTTTAAGCTGTTTTTTTAGACTTTGAATTTCTTGTTCGAGAGAGCCAATTTCAGAGCTAGACATTGAGCTCTGCTTTTCTAATGAAGTAATAGTGTTTCTTTCTTGAGTGAGCTGCTGTTTGGTTGATGACAGCTCTGCTTCTATTGAAACTTTCTGGTCGCTGAGTAGCAGTAGCTTTTTTTCAAAGTGTTTTCTACATAACACAAAGACTAAAATTGCCCCTAGTGCAAAGGCAGCAACTGAGAAAAGAATGAGGTTGTTCGTCATGATTGGTATTTCTCAATCTATTTGAAATTAAAGGTATAAAAATATATTAGCAGTATATTTAAAAGTTGCTGTAAAAAATAAAAGAAAACAAAAAATCATGACAATCAAAAAAACTGGGCTAAAGTGAAAGTAGGACATAATCCACAAAGCTATTAATAAGAAAGAATTTAACTATGTTGCAATTATCGTTTAATCAAAAAGTCGGCCTTGGTTTTGCCATCATTATCCTTTTACTTCTGACTTCCGGGCTGTCGTCATTATGGAATCTGAATGATATTACGGGATCATCTTCCTTAGTAAATGAAACCGCTGTTCCTGTTGTAAAGCAAAGTAATGATGTCCAAATACAGCTACTGAAATTGGCAAAATTAAGTTCCCTGGCTTTTAATGCTGGCAATCAAGACCAGATTGACGCTTACAAAAAGTCCTTCGATACAGGTACCTCAAATTTTGATAAACGCTACCTTAGTTTGGCCGATTTAGCGGAAAGTGATGCTGAAATGTCAAACTTGGTAACGCATGTTAAAGAAAACTACGAAGATTATCGAAGTGCAGTGAATGAAATGTTTACGGCAAAGACAGAAGTGCTGGCTGCTAGAAATAGAATGCTTGGTGAAGTAGATATTCTATTTAATCTGATCGATGGGGTCGGCGCCGCAATAGATGAAATGCAATACTATATGGCACCTGAAGAATATCAGGATGAAATGGAGTTGGTCATTGGTAATGCCAACTCATCTATTACTTCTATTAATAATTTATTTAAAACCATTGAAGAAATAAAGATTACCCAGGATAAAGGTCTCGTAAGTGGCGGAATGGGGAATTTTACATTTTCAATTAATGACTCAAAGGCATGGTTTGATAAGGCTGGGATCATATTTTCTGAGTTTGATGAGCAAGGTTTAGTGCCAAGTGCAAATGATGCTTATGCAGCATTGAGTGAGCACGTCATGAAGACACCCTCTATTGCTGATCACAAACTAAAACAACTTGAACAAATAGATATTGCTAAGGCTAAGTTGGATGAAGCAGATGCATCTGTAACGCTTGCCATTGAATCTCTAGACGAGTTGTTGAAAGCAGCCGATGAGCAGTTCAATCAACTGCAGGGCGAAGTATCCGATAGTTTGGATTTTGGCTTTAAACTATCCATCATTATGTTAATCGTTTTGATTGTGTTAGCTGCACAAAACTTTAACTCCATGCGCATGGCGATCCAAAAGAAGATGATCGACTTGGCGAAGCTCAATTCAATTGGTCGTTCACTTGCGGGTGCGCAAAGCCAAAATACTGCACTGGAAGAAGTTTTGCAAAGTATGCATGAAAAGATTGGCGTTGGCCAAGGTTCTGTTTATTTAACCAATGATAAGAATCAACTAGAAGTAAAAGCACATTTTCCACCTAAAGCTATTGATTCTGGATCTTCTGCTGCCAAGTTTGAAATGGGGCAAGGTATATTAGGCAAAGCAGCAGAGACTAAGAAAATTATTTTTGTGCAAAATACCTCAAAAGATAAAAACTTTGTTTCGAATGCTGCAGGTTCAGACAGAGCTTTATTATGTGTTCCTCTGGTTGATAAAGATATTCTAGTCGGTGTCATTAATCTATCAGGTGATGTGAAAAATGTTAGCTTTGCAGACAGTGACTATGAGTTTGTTTCTTCCGTTGCGCGTTCTTTAGTGACGACAATCAAAAGTATTCGTATGCGCGAAGTCATTGAAGAGCAAAACAGAAACCTAGAGGCTAAAGTTGAAGAGCGAACGGCTGAATTAAGACAGAAAAATAATGATATTGCCAACATGATGGCAAACATGCATCAAGGTTTGTTTACTATTACGGCGGGTGGTTTGATTCACCCAGAGTATGCTTCTTTCCTAGAAAAAATATTCGAAACGGATCGAATTGCAGATCGTAACTTTGCAGATTTATTATTTAGTAATACCACCGCAGGTTCGGATTCTGTAGATCAGAACATCACCGGTGTTGATGCCATCGTGGGTGAAGATGAAATGATGTACGATTTCAACTCTCACTGTTTGATGACCGAAATGATTATCAAGATGGAAGATGATCGCGAAAAAATTCTAGAGTTGGATTGGGATCCGATCATAAGTGAATCCGGTGAAGTTGATAAGTTGATGGTGACAGTTCGTGATGTGACTGAACTTAAAGCGCTTGAAGCGGAAGCTGAAGGCCAGAAACGCGAGTTGGCAATTATTGGTGAAATTCTGGCAGTTGATGCGGCTAAGTTTAAGGATTTCTTAGGGTCTGCTGAAGACTTCTTGGCGGAATGCCGTCAACTAATTGAGGCGAATACAACTAAAGACCTTGATGTTATTGCTAGTCTTTTCCGGTCAATGCATACCATTAAAGGTAATGCGCGTACTTATGGTTTGAGTCAGGTAACAGATATCGTACATGAAGTTGAAAGTACCTATGATGATTTACGTAAAAATGAAGATGTTCAGTGGAACCAGGCTAAATTATTAGAAGAGCTATCGGGTGCTGAAGACATTATCGGTAAGTATGCTATCGTGTTCCGTGAGAAACTAGGTCGTGATAGTGAGGCATCTAATGGAATCTCTCTTGATCCTGAAAGAGTTTCAACTTGGTTGGAAAACATCAAGACTTTGACCCAGGCCGATATGAATCAAAACGTTAAGGGTGTAGTTTCTGAAGCATACAATATGTTGATGTCTATGGAAGCCAAGCCTTTAGATGAAGTGATCTCTGATGTTATTCAGTCTGCTAACTCTCTTGCAGATCAATTAGGTAAAGGTAAGCCTAATATTAAAATAGATAATGCAGGTATTCTTATTAAGAGTTATGCCAGTTCAACTCTGAATAATATATTCATGCATGTATTTCGAAATGCCATGGATCATGGTATTGAAGGTATTGAAGAGCGCCAGCAAAAAGGTAAGCCGGATAGCGGGACAATTATCTTAAATGTTACACCGGATGAAAAGGGTGCCAATTTAGCTGTCAGTGATGATGGTCGTGGTATTGCGATTAGTCGAATTTATAAGATGGCTATTGAAAAAGGTATATACCAGGAATCAGATCCAAAACCGAGTGCTGCTGATATCGCAAATCTTATATTCTCATCCGGTTTCTCGACTGCCGATGCTGTTACTGATGTCTCGGGTAGAGGTGTGGGTTTAGATGCAGTCAAAGGCTTCCTTGAAAAAGAAGGCGGTAGTATCGAGGTGATACTTGATGCAGGAAATGAAGACGATGATTTTAGATCATTTATAACCAACATCAGAATTCCGAAATCGTTTTATCAAGAAGCGATAGATTTTAGTTAATTCATTAACTGCATAAAAAAAGGCATCTATTATGATGCCTTTTTTTATGCCTGAATTATTATCAATAATGAATCATCTAAGGCCTTGCCTTATAGAAAGCCCATCCCTACAATCAATGTTCTTGTCGGGGAGCCTATTAGGCTGAGACCAAAAGCTAGTTATATCAAGACGGCTTAAAACAGCTAACTTGTATATAGTTTGGGACCCGTTGAACCTGATTTGGTTAGCACCAGCGTAGGGAACAAGGTGGTTTACCTTACCATCCTATCTTTATGCTGCTATATAACGAACACTTCAATTATATGGAGCATTAAATGTCTGCAAAATCTTTTCCTAAGCTTAGTGAAACCGCTCAAGTTGATGCCTTATCTACTCAGCCGTTTCCAGCATCAAGCAAAATATACATTCAAGGCAGTCGAGCAGATATTCAAGTAGCCATGAGAGAAATATCTCTGAGTCCTACAAAGCTTCAAAATGGCCACACGGAAGATAATATTCCCGTGAGAGTCTATGACACCTCAGGTCCTTATACGGACCCTAATATAAACATAGATGTCCGCAAAGGCTTAGGGGCTATCAGGCAAAATTGGATAGAAGAGCGCGATGATACCGAGCTATTAAGCGGCCTCAGTTCAGATTACGCCAATAGCCGTGAACAGAATATGGCTCTGGAAGGGCTAAGGTTCGAATGTAAAAGACAGCCAAGAAAAGCGAAAGCAGGTAAAAATGTTACACAATTGCATTATGCAAGGCAGGGCATTATTACACCGGAAATGGAATACATCGCTATTCGTGAAAACCTGGCACTTTCTGAGGCTGAATTAGATGAAGCATGCAAAAATCAGCATCCAGGTGAAGGCTTTGGCGCCGCTATTCCAAAAATTATCACGCCTGAATTTGTTCGCTCTGAAGTCGCACGCGGTAGAGCGGTTATTCCAAATAATATCAACCACCCAGAAACTGAGCCTATGATTATAGGCCGAAACTTCAGAACTAAAGTGAATGCTAATATCGGGAATTCAGCGGTTACATCGTCCATACAAGAAGAGGTAGAGAAAACGGTATGGTCGACTCGATGGGGTGGCGATACGGTGATGGATTTATCTACTGGTCAGAATATCCATGAAACTCGAGAATGGATTATTCGAAACTCATCCGTTCCTATTGGAACAGTGCCTATTTATCAAGCATTAGAGAAGTGTGGTGGAGTTGCTGAAGACCTGACTTGGGAACTATTTAGAGATACTTTAATTGAACAGGCTGAGCAGGGCGTTGATTATTTCACGATTCATGCCGGCGTACTGTTACGTTATGTGCCAATGACCGCTAAGCGGGTTACGGGCATTGTCAGCCGAGGTGGCTCAATTATGGCTAAATGGTGTTTAGCCCATCATAAAGAAAGCTTCTTATATACTCATTTTGAAGATATCTGCGAAATAATGAAGGCTTACGATGTCTGTTTCTCATTAGGTGATGGTTTACGTCCTGGCTCGATTGCCGATGCCAACGATGAAGCGCAGTTCGCAGAGTTGCGTACTTTAGGTGAGCTAACCAAAATTGCCTGGAAGCATGATGTGCAAACCTTTATCGAAGGGCCTGGGCATGTTCCTATGCATATGATCAAAGCGAATATGGAAGAACAAATAAAGCATTGTGATGAAGCGCCTTTTTATACGCTAGGGCCTCTTACTACAGATATTGCGCCTGGTTATGATCATATCACCTCGGGTATTGGTGCTGCTTTAATTGGTTGGTACGGCTGCGCAATGCTTTGCTATGTCACGCCTAAAGAGCATTTGGGTTTGCCAAATAAAGATGATGTTAAGCAAGGTTTAATTACTTACAAAATTGCAGCTCATGCGGCTGATCTTGCTAAAGGCCATCCTGGCGCGCAGATACATGATAATGCGATGTCAAAAGCACGCTTTGAATTTAGATGGGAAGATCAATTTAATCTCGCTATCGATCCATATACTGCCCGTGCTTACCATGATGAAACCTTGCCAAAAGATTCAGCCAAAGTCGCTCATTTCTGCTCAATGTGTGGTCCTAAGTTTTGTTCAATGAAAATATCTCAGGAAGTTCGCGACTATGCCGCGTCTGAAGAAGCGGCAAAAGGCATGGAAGATATGTCTGAGAAATTCAAAGAGTCCGGTAGTGAGCTTTATCATGAAGTTTAGTCTTATGCTTTGTCGCTAGGTAATTAGTACATGGATCTTAATTCAGTCGATTTAAACTTATTGGTGCATCTTGACGTTTTGCTTCGGGAACAAAATGTCACCAAAGCAGCAAGTCATCTTGGTATCACTCAACCTGCCATGAGTAACGGTTTAAAGCGTTTGAGACTGTTGTTTGAAGATCCATTACTTGTTAGAACCAGTGATGGCATGGTGCCTACGGCATTAGCACTTTCTTTAAAGCCAGCCGTAAGAGAAATTTTGTTTAATATAGAAAAAGTGATTCAGCCTGAACGTGATTTTGATCTGAATAGCCAAAGAGTATTCCGGATAATGGCGAGTGATTATGCTGAATCGACGCTGATACCCGCCGTCTTAAGCGAAGTTCGTAAGCAATCGCCTAATATTACTTTAGATGTCCTAACGCCAAGTGATGTGTCTTTTGAAGACGTTGAGCAGGGGCGTGTCGATATGGCGATTAATCGCTTTGATACCCTGCCGCAGTCATTTCATCAGAAAACACTGTGGTCGGATACCTTTTCTTGTTTGATGAGTTGTAATAACCCCTTGGTAGAAAACTTCAATCTGACTAGCTATTTAGAGGCAAGTCATATTTGGGTGAGTAAAACGGGCTTTGGAGTGGGTGTCGGGGTGAACCCAAATGATGTGCAGCGCCTGGGTTGGGTAGACGAAGCCTTGGGCAGAATTGGGGAAAAAAGAAATATCAGTGTTTTTACTCGGCATTATCAAGTCGCGATGTTATTAGCCGAACAACATGATCTGGTAGCAACCTTACCTTCGAGGGCAGCACACCTAAAGAGTCACAGTTCTAAGCTTGTAATGAAAGCGCCACCTTTTGAAATCCCACCCTTTGATTTAAAAATGGCTTGGAGCCCATTACTGCATCATAATGCCGACCATCAATGGTTACGTCGATTGATAAATGATATTGCCGTTGCAGATCTTAGTGGTTAGTATTTTCAATGCTACATCAGAAAGTGTAAGCCAGTCCTAGGCTCAGCCTCCAAATGTCGGCATCTTCAGTAAGATCACTGCTGGTCACTTGGCCTGCTAGCTGTTCCAGGCCAATATAACCTTGGGCCTTTAAATACTCTGTAAAGTTATAATCAATTTTTAGATCAACACCGAATTGACCCGCGTTTTCTGCCGTGTAGGCTGGTCGAAGTTGTCTATATTGATTTTCTGTAAGGTTACGTCCATTTACGAAAGCACCTTGGTTAACAACTAAGTCAATGGCTTTATCCATTTCTTTTTCAGTGATGCCATAGTAATAATCGTTATATTCAACGCTATAATATCGACCATACATGCCTGGTGTGATGGTCCAATTGCCGGTTTCGTGAAAAGGGCGTGACCAGCTGATGAATGATCTGAAACCGTCATAAGTATTGCTGATGTCTCTGGCGACCAAAATTTCGACAAGACCCACCTTCGAATAAAAATCAAAAATTAAAGCCGCTTCAGTCGCTTTATCACGATCTTCTATTCCGTAGTATAACCAGGCCTTATCTTTACTCGCTTCTGAAGCATCAAGCTCTTGATTGCCATAGATTGCCGCCAGCGCCAGCATGACACGTTTATGTCTAAACAACTCAAAACCCAATACCGGTTCTTCATGATAGTTGTAGGCAAATAGAGGCCCGTATTGAATGTCAAAAAGTGGTACTGCTTGAAGCGTGCTATCCATTGCCGTATAGGGCACTGAATAATGCGAAAGACCTGCTCCAATCGTCAGCTTGTTTTCCCTAGTAGGAACAGGTTCAGCTGAATATGATTTGAAGGAGAATATTGCTAAACAAATAAGTAAAAATGATAAGTTTTTGTTCTTTATAGCCATTCTGAATTTATATCCCTTCATTAGAAATCCACGTATTTTTACTTTGGAAATTATTTATGATTAGTTTGCTTGATAAAATAGCCGAAGGCTTACTAAAGCATAAATGACTTTATAGCACTATTTTAGACTGTTTTAGTGTTTCGGGTTGAGAGCTACATAACAAGATGAATCATGAATATCTTGAAAATGTTTATTTTTTATTTATTTGTTCAATAAATAGGCTGTCAAACCGTTGTAACTTGTTGTGTCGAATCATATTAGATACTTTCTTTATATATAAGTCACCTTGTTCAGAATACGCCTTGAGTCCTGGCAGTAATTTTAAAACACCTTTGCCTGTTTGTTTAATTGAAGATTGGCTTCTTAGTGTTCTGAAGTGTTCATATCGATGAAAAGAGTTCAGGTTTTTTAAATAGGCACGAATGGAACCATTAATTGTGTTGAATATTGCGACTTCGTGTGCTTTGTTATCATCTCTTTGCTGCGGTACAAGTCCGCAACCTTCTGAAAAACACCAATGACCAAATAAGTTATTCGCTTTTTTTGCAAAGCGGCTAGTGCCCCATCCTGATTCTAGCGCTGCTTGAGCTAATACCAGTGAAGGCGGAACAATATCTATTTGTTTAATGAGTGTTTGAATGATTTCGTTCATGTCTCCAGATTCAATTAAATAGTCTTCTTTCAATTCAAGTAGCCACTCGGTCTCATCTGAACTTAAAGATTGCAGTTTATATTTATGATCCAGATCGTTTAATTGATTTCTAATTTGCATTAAAAAGATATTTTCATCAACAATAATGGGAAACAGGAAATCAAAAAAAGCTTGTTTTTTCTTTTGAGTATCTTTGAACGAAGCAAAATTTGGTAAGGAATCAATATCATTTGACTCATCGGGTGATAAACTAGGAAGACTGGATTGCGAAACAAGTAAAGAAAATATAAACCAGGCAATGACAATGGCAAGCAGGCCTAAACTAAATTGTTTGTGTTTTTTATCGCAGACGTATTGTTGTTTAGACATGATCTATCCTATTTTGTTTGTCTTTTGGTTAGTTTCTTGTTTTGAAGTTTACTGTAAATGAATGATGAGCTTGTTCCGTATTTAGATGGCAGATGGATTTAAAAAGCAAACTTATTATCATATGACTATACTGCTATAGTTATTTTCAAATAAAACAGAGAAATTTTATTTAATTATGTTTAGCACATTACTTAACTTGCGTTTGAAATTTAAATTTTGGTTACTGAATGGCGTATCATTTTCAATTATTTGTATGCTGGTATTAGTTTCAATCTGGATTAACTACGAGTATTCAATTGAGGAAAAGATAGCTGATAATCAAAGATTTTTGGAATCTCTGAATCATACAGAAGGTTTATTAGATAGTGATTCATTATCAATATATATACAAAGCAGTACAGATTTAATACTGCAATTACCAGAATCAAAGCAGTATGTTTATGGTAGTGAAGTAAAAAATCTCCTAAGCTCAGATCAACTTGAAACTATGCTTTCTAAGCAATCAGTTGAAGTTCTTGAATATGGTATTTTTAATATAGACCCCGTACTTATAATAAATACACTGAAAACAAAAAAGGGTTCAATCATTGCGAGAGTGTTGGAAACGCCTTCTTTATTTAGCGTGTTTCTTTCGCAAGCGCCAAGTTTTGCTATTTCTGTTTTCATATTAATGATTTTCCAGCTCATCTGTTCTCAATTATTAATTACATTTTTTGAAAAACATATTAATGGCTTGAAACGTGTCATTTTGCATGTGAGAGATAATGGTGATTTAACGGCTCGTGTACCGATAGACTGTCAAGATGAAGTGGGTCAGATGGCTGCTGCATTTAATGATATGCAAGAAAGAAATCAAACAACAATAAAAAAATTAGCTGAGACTGCCTTGTTTTTGCATCAATCTTCACAGGATTTGATGGTCAGTGCCAAAAGCACTGAAAGTGATATGTGTCAGCAGCAATCTGATACGACAGAAATATTTTTAGCGATTCAACAAATGACTCATGTTGCTCAAGAGGTCGCTAAAAATGCTAATGACATGCAGGGGGAAACAATAGAAGCTTCTGATATTACTGCAGCTGGCGAAGTAAAAGTGCAGCAAACGAAACAGGTCATAAATCTTCTAAGTCAGGAAATCAAACAAGCATCGAATTTGCTTCAACAGCTCAAAGAAGATACCGATAAAATAGATAGTTCGACACATGAAATACAAACAATATCAGAACAAACAAACCTACTTGCCTTGAATGCAGCCATTGAGGCTGCAAGAGCGGGTGAATCTGGAAGAGGCTTCGCAGTGGTAGCTGATGAGGTTCGAACACTCGCACAAAATGCACATGTTTCAAGTGAAAAAATTCAAACACTCGTTCTGGCAATAAGAACCGTAACAGAAGAAATTATTCAAGTAATGGGGAAAGGGCTTAATACTGTGAATGACACGGTAGAGGGTTCAACAGAACTGGTTTCTTTGTTTTCAGAAATTAGATCTCTCACAGACAATATAAAAAGTAGTAACTTATTGGTTGCATCAGCGGCTGAGGAGCAAAGTCAAACGAGTCATACAATAAGTAATAGCCTAACTAACATAAAATCTAGTACTGATGCCGTCGTTACAAGTTCTTCAAATGTTTCAACAAGTGCAGAATCAATTAGTCAGTTAGCCAGCGAACTAGAGAAACTGGTTAAGCAAATGATTATTTGAAGTCATTAAGCGATGCTAGCTGTTCTTAATATTCTAGTTATTATATTGGTCTGTATTTGCTTGCAAGCTGATCAGAAAATTTGAGAGCTTATCAGACAAAATTTGATGGGCTTTGAAGCCTGGTTTTTCTAAAACGATATTTCCTGATTCATGGTCCAAGCAAATTATTTCATCTCCAAAAGTACTACCAATGAAATAAGTGACAGGAAGTCTGGCTTTGAGTTTTGCAAAGACATGACCTAGCATATTTTCTTTTAATTGCTTTTCGTCTTCCTCATTCCAAACTTGTATTAAATTGAAATTGATATCATCTCTTTCTACACAAATGCCATTGGACCAAAAGCTACCAAAAAAAATCTTAATGTCATCGTGAAAAGAGAATTCAAGTGCTTTTTCGAGCTCGTTAAAGGTCGATTGAGTGTCTCGTTTTGAGGGTTTCCAGTAATAAGTACCAGGTTTGCAGCCTTTTTCAATGACACAGTCTGAATGCCATTCAGAGTCAAACTCTACCATGGGTAAGCCTTTTGGCTCTTCATGAAAAAGATTGATATAACGTGTTAGTAAGGCTTCTAATGCCAAGAAAGAGTCATTCATCATGTGTCGAGTTTATGGAAACTTTTGGTAGCGTTTCTTGTTCTAGAGATATTTTTTCAGAGGGGGCAATAACCAGAGCCTCGCCTGTGACAACGGTCTCAGCATTCTGATTTTGTACATCACAAAGAAAAATCACACGATTATGATCTTGTTTTTCTTTCACGATTAACTTCACTGTTAAAGTGTCGCCGAGTTGAACTGGTATGTCGAAAGATAGTTTCTGCTCTAAGTATATGCTGCCAGGGCCTGGCATTACTTTAGAAAATGCGTTTGAAATTAATGAGCTAGCCCACATGCCATAACCAATATCTTCACGATAGACTGATTTCCGAATAGCATCAGGGTCTAGACCAGACAAAGTAATATGTTCCGATGACGCAGCAAATAAAATCAGCGACTCTTCACTTAATGTTTTAGTAAATGTGGCATAATCATTGTCTTGTAATTCATCGTAAGTAATATTTTCGAGTACGCGCATAGTTGTTTAAACTTCTTTAGAGACTAAATTGTGCAAGTAATTTGCGATTTAACGGCATTGCCTCCATATAGAATAGGCTAGAATCCCCACTTATCAAAACGCTTTAGTATTTCTTGTCTTAGAAATTATGGAACAAGGCGTTTAAGGCTACTTAATTCACATTTTTTAGATAGTAATAGCGCTCTTTATGAATGAAATAGACTCAAATTTGGAAGCTTGTTCTTATAAGGATCAGCTTTGGTTAAGTCGTCAGATTAAAAACTTATCCAGTATTAAAGATCCAGCACAAAAACAAAAAAGAATTGAATTTATTCAAGATAAAATTGCACTTGCCAAAGATGCTCTGCAAAGAAAAATCGATCAGAAATTACATATTGCTTACCCTGAGCAGTTACCTGTTTCACAAAAGGCCGATGAGATTTGTGATGCCATTCGTTCACATCAAGTGGTTATTGTCGCTGGTGAAACCGGATCGGGTAAAACAACGCAATTACCTAAAATCTGTTTACAGGCGGGTTTAGGTAGAAAAGGTTTGATTGGCCACACGCAGCCCAGAAGATTAGCCGCAAGAACCGTTTCAAACCGTATCGCTGAGGAAATGCAGGTAGAATTGGGTTCGGTCGTCGGTTATCAGGTTCGTTTTACAGATCAGCTTACTGATACCACCCTTGTAAAGGTCATGACGGATGGCATTTTATTAGCCGAGATAAAACACGATAAATATCTTTATAAATATGATGCTTTAATTATTGATGAAGCTCATGAACGCAGTTTAAATATCGACTTCTTGTTAGGTTATCTGAAACGCTTATTAGTTAAGCGTCCCGAGCTCAAATTAATTATTACTTCTGCGACAATCGATGTTGAGCGCTTCTCTGCCTTTTTTAATCAAGCGCCAGTGTTTAGTGTATCGGGTAGAAGCTTTCCTGTAGATGTTTATTATCGGCCGGCATATGAAGAAGATGAATACTCACAAAGTTTGTCTGATCAAATTGCGAATACCATTAATGAGATAATTGAAGAAGAAAAAACCCGGCGTTGGCAAATTGGAGATGTGTTGGTCTTCCTGCCAGGTGAGCGTGAAATTCGGGAGATTGCCAAACAACTTGAGAATCAAGCGAATGAGCAAGCTTGGCGCGACACTGAAATTCTGCCTCTCTATGCACGCTTAAGCAATAAAGACCAAAATAGAGTGTTTGCCCGGCATAGTGGCCGTCGAATTGTTTTATCGACAAATGTAGCAGAAACATCAATCACAGTGCCAGGTATACGCTACGTTATCGATCCAGGCACTGTAAGAATGTCGCGCTATAGTTACCGATCAAAAATTCAACGTCTTCCTGTTGAAGCAGTTTCCCAAGCCAGTGCAAACCAAAGGATGGGGCGCTGCGGTCGCGTTGCAGAAGGTATATGTTATCGTCTTTATAGTGAAGAAGATTTTATAAGCCGTTCCGAATTCACAGATCCAGAGATTCTTCGCACAAACTTAGCGGCTGTTATCCTTAAAATGATGGATTCTAGTTTGGGCAAGGTGGATGAATTTGAATTTATCGATGCGCCTGATAGCCGCTTATGGAACGATGGCTATAACTTACTTCAGGAGCTTCAAGCATTAGATCAGCATAATCGTTTCACACCCTTAGGGCGTCAGATTGCAGCAATTCCAGCTGATCCTCGCTTAGGCAAGATGCTGATGACAGCGGTTGAAAAAGGCTGCGTGGCAGAAGTGCTGGTGATTGTGAGCGCCTTGAGTATTCAAGATCCACGAGAGCGGCCACAAGAAAAACAACAGGCAGCAGATCAGGCACATAGTCAATTCAAAGATAGCGACTCCGACTTTGTCAGCTTCTTACATTTATGGCATGAGTATGAAAATCAACGCGATACTTTATCGACGAATCAATTAAAGCGTTATTGTCAAAAAAACTATTTATCGTTTATGAGAATGCGCGAGTGGCGCGAGATTCATCGGCAACTTTATTTGGTAATGAAAGAACTGAAACTCATCAAAGAAAATACCAGCTCGAGTCAATTCTGGGCATCCGAAACGGATATTAAAGCGAATCTATCGAAAGACAAGGCATCGAAAGACAAGGTATTGAAAGGCAAGGTATTGAAAGGCAAGGCGGCTGCTAATCCACCTCAATTTCGGGTGAAGTCTTACGAACCAATTCATCAATCACTATTGTCTGGTTTATTGGGTAATGTTGGTAGCCATGATGAAAAACGAGAATACCTGGCTTGCAGAAATAGGCGTTTTACGCTTTTCCCTGGTTCAGGTTTAAGTAAGGGGCGGCCTAAATGGATTTTCTCGGCTGAGCTGGTTGAAACGCAGCAAGTATATGCCCGTTATTGCGCAAAAATTGAGCCTGAATGGATTGAATCATTATCAGCACATTTACTAAAGAAAAACTGGTCTGAACCGCATTTCGAAGCAAAACGTGCGCAAATAATTGCCAAAGAGAAGGTGACTTTATATGGCTTAGAGATTATTTCAAACCGGCCAGTTAACTATAGCCAAATTGATCCTGTCATGAGTCGTGAGATATTTATTCGCTCCGGTTTGGTAGAAGGTGAGTATTCCGGTAAGGCCTTTCCACTTAAAAAAAATCGCCAACTTATTTCCAAGCTAGAGAATATAGAGGACAGAACCCGTAAGCGCGATGTCGTTGTCGATGATGAAATCGTTTTTCAGCTTTATGATCGAATACTTCCTGCTCATATTGTCAGTGGGGCAAGTTTTGAAAAATGGTTTAAGCAGCTTCCTGAAAATGAAAAAAATAATCTGTGTTTTTCAGAAAATGATTTAACCAGAGAGCAATCTTCTGAATTTAACCCGAATCTCTTTCCCGATCATTTGGATAATAATGGCATTCGTTTTCCCTTAAGTTATCAATTCAAGCCAGGCGATAATAAGGATGGTGTCACTATCTCTGTGCCCATTAATGCCATAAAACAGCTTGATGTCGAAAAGCTTGAAAAACTAATACCAGGCTTGTTGCGAGATAAATGTACTCAGCTGATCAAGTCTTTACCGAGAACTTTGCGCAAACATTTTGTGCCGGTACCCGATGTGGTCGAAAAAATCCTGCCTCGTATTGAAAGTAGCGATTTACCATTATTGGAAGCCTTAAGTCATGAGCTAAAGCGTTTAACTCTGGTTCAAGTACCCATAGAATCGTGGAATCTGGATGCGCTTGAGGACTACTTAAAATTCAATGTTCAAGTGATCAGTGAAACCGGGAAAGTGATTGATCAGGGTCGAGACCCAGTTTCACTGTCTGAAAAGCTAAAGCATTTAAGTAATAATGATGCTCCTCTAGTTAGTAAAGCCAATCAAGATGAAGTGCACGCCAAAGATTGGATATTTGGAGATATCCAGGAAAAAATCCTTGTGAAGCAGGCAGGCATCGAATTGTTTCACTTTCCTGCATTAAAAGATGAAAAGAATTATGTTCACAAGCTTGTATGTACCGATTCTTTATTAGCTTCAAATTTACACCGTATGGCTGTGGCGCGCTTAGTATTTTTTAGGCTACAGCCACAGTTTTCTTTATATAAAAAGCAGATTAAAAGTTACTCAAATATGGCTTTGTTATTTGCGCCAGTTGGCAAGGCAGAATTGCTTTATGATGATTTTCTAATGGCAGCCATTGCGAACCACTTTTTGGGTGAGGAAGCTGTTCCTTTGAGTAAGTCTGCTTTTGAAAAAATTTATGAGGATAAAAGAGGCAGCTTTTTTGACTATGTCGCCTCTTTTAGCGAGTTATTAGCGTCAATTCTTAAACAATATCATGAGCTAATGAAAAGCCTAAAAGGTAAAATGAATTTGGCTTTGGCGATGCCGATGAGTGATTTACAGCATCAACTTAAAAATCTGATTTATCCGGGTTTTATATGCGCAACACCCTATAAGCGACTAACTAGCTTGCCCCGTTATCTTCAAGCGTGCGCCATTCGTTATGAAAAAATGTCTCGAGAGCTGGCCAATGAAAGACGTTATGTTCCGATTTTGACGCAGTGGTGGCAAAACTATCAAGACCGGTATAAGAAATTTGAGGCTCAAGGCATTTTTAATCAGGAACTTGAGGATTTTCGTTGGCTAATAGAAGAACAACGAGTATCTTGGTATGCACAGCAATTGGGGACAAGAGAAACGGTTTCCGAAAAAAGATTGAATAAGGCTTGGGAAGAGATCAGACGATAACTTTTGTATAGTTTAGGTGCTAATACAGTTTGCCGAATTCTCACTAGAGTTGGCTTAAATTTTGTTGCCATATGCAAGTATCAAACGTAATCTGGCCGGTCTTTTAATATTCTTTAGGCTTTAAATGAGGCGAACATGATCAAAGCAGCCATAAGTGGAACAGGTTTATACACTCCTGTCGAGTCTATTTCTAATGACGAGTTAGTTCATAGTTTCAATACCTATGTACAAAATTTCAATCAGAAAAATGCAGCGTCAATAGAGTCTGGTGAATGTGAAGCTTTGCATGAATCTTCTTCTGCTTTTATTGAAAAAGCATCGGGAATCAAAAGTCGCTATGTGATGAATAAGACAGGTATTTTAGATCCTGATGTCATGCACCCACTTATTCCCGAACGTTCCAATGATGAGCCCAGTATACATTGTGAAATGGCAGTAGCGGCGGCCAAACAAGCCTTGGAAAATGCCAATAAAACGCCTGCAGATATCGATGCGGTCATTGTAGCCTGCTCTAATCTTCAACGTGCTTATCCTGCTGTATCTATTGAGGTTCAGCACTATCTTGGCATTGATGGTTATGCCTTTGATATGAATGTTGCTTGTTCTTCTGCGACTTTTGGCATACAAGCAGCTCTGAATGCCGTTCAAACAGGAACTGCAAAAGCGGTATTGTTAGTTAATCCTGAAATTTGTACAGCACACCTGAATTTCAGAGATCGTGATAGTCACTTTATTTTTGGTGATGTCTGTACAGCAATGGTGATAGAGCGACAAGATACAATTTCAAGTGACGGTGCTTTTGAGGTTGTTAGTGCAAAACTGAAAACAGCTTTTTCGAATAATATTCGAAATAACTTCGGCTTTTTAAATCGCTGTGCGCCTGGTAGTGAAGAGGATAGTGATAAGTTATTTGTTCAACAAGGCAGAAAGGTATTTAAGGAAGTTTCACCGCTAGTTGCAGAAATGATTACCGAACATTTAGCTGAAAATAAACTAAAGGCCGAAGACTTAAAGCAAATGTGGTTGCATCAAGCTAATTTAAACATGAATCAGTTGATTGCAAAGCGTGTTCTAGGGCGAATGGCAGATGAAAGTGAAGCGCCTGTTATTTTAGATGAATATGCGAATACCAGTTCAGCAGGCTCAATTATCGCTTTCCATAAAAATCGTCAATCATTGTTATCAGGTGATTTAGGCGTAATCTGCTCTTTTGGTGCAGGTTATTCCGTTGGTAATATCATTCTTCGTAAGTTATAAAAAAATAATCAAATACATAATGTGGAATAAGGTTCAATCACGATGAAAATTGCTACTATAAACAATAGAATAACTATGCTCTTTGTAGTTATTTCTTTTACTTTGATCGCTTCAATGAGTAGCAAAGCTTTGGCCAATGAAGAAGAGTTTTATGCACCAGCCCACGAAAGTGATCCGATAGAATCTGTCAATCGTGCTGTCTTCAAATTTAATGATAAAGCCGATCAATATATCCTAAAACCTGTTGCTAAAGTTTATCGCTATGTCACGCCAGAAATTCTAGACAAGGGTATAACGAATGTCTTTAATAATTTAGACGATGTCGAAACCTTCATTAACTCTTTATTTCAGCTTAAATTTCACAACGCCATCGTTACCTTGAATCGTATTATCTATAATACTACCTTTGGTTTAGCTGGCTTTTTTGATGTAGCAACATCATTCGGGCTTATTAATAGCGAAGAAGATTTTGGTCAAACATTAGGTTATTGGGGTTACGAAGAGTCTACTTATCTTGTATTACCCTTTCTTGGTCCTTCAACCCTAAGAGATTTTTCAGGTCGTCTTGTTGATGCTGCATTTGATCCGCTTATTTATAATGATGATATTCACCAAGATAAACGGCTTCTGGCTAAAGGTTTAGAGCTAACAGATCTAAGGGCGGATTTATTAGCGGCTGAAAACCTTCAACTTTCACAAGATCGTTATGCTTTTTTTCGTAATGCCTACCTGCAGAATCGTGATTATTTAATAAAAGACGGTGTGATAGAAGACCCTTTTTCTAATGATGATATCGATTACGATAGTTTCTAACAGAGACCATTATTTTTAAACCTAGGTTAAATATATTTCTTTTTTAGCGTTCTGCTAACAAAAATACACACGCCTTTTACGAAGCTCTACATCCCGGATCATGAAATGTTCTAAGCTAATATTATGATAATAATGATTAACTTAGGAATGACATTGTGACAGAGCGGCTTATTCAGCAGCATAAGAATCGTATGTATCAATCCACTAATTATGATGAGTGGAAAGATGCTGCACAAACCCTTGATTCCCTAGAACATAAAGATATTTGGAAGCAAACCATAGCTTCAGATATTTATAATTATGAGATGCTGAATGATCGTTTAAGGACGCTTAGGCAGCATAAAGAGAAGGGTGAGCTAAAACTATTGGCCAGGGCTTTAAGAGAGGGGCTTCATCATGATCTTGGTAATATGGGTGACATTCGTTTATATCAACAATCTTATTTCGGTACAAAACAGCTCATTGAAGATTATGTAACTGAGGTCTGTGATTGCCTGGATGTGCTTTGTGATAGCTCATCAGAGGCGATGGCCGAGGGAACAAAACTAGACTTCTTTAAAGATGTTCTTTTGAGCTTTGGTCGTCCAGCCTTGCTCTTAAGTGGCGGCGCTTCCTTAGGGGTGTTTCATATTGGCGTAGTAAAGGCGCTTTGGGAGCATAATCTATTACCCCAGGTCATTACGGGTTCGAGTGCCGGTTCAATTATCGCTGCGGCTCTTGGTACCCATACAGATAGCGAGATTCCATTCCTTTTTGATCCCAATCTTCACAATATCAAAGCCTGGCGATGGATGGGTTTTCTAAGCGGGCTAAAAGGCAAAGGTTTTATGGATCAGCAGCAGCTTCAGGACTATATTCGAAGCTATGTGGGTGAATATACCTTCCAAGAAGCCTATGAAAGAACGGGAAGAAGTATCAATATTACGGTTTCTCCTGTCCAACATCACCAGAAAGAGCGATTGCTTTGTGGCTATACGTCTCCCTATTTATTGACATGGAGTGCTGCATTAGCGAGCTGCGCCGTGCCGAGTATATTTCCGCCGGTTAAGTTACTTAAACGCGATGAGAACGGTAGAAATGTACCTTATATGCCTAGATTAAGATGGGTAGATGGCAGTGTTATGAGTGATTTACCTGTTGAGCGTTTAATGCATTTATATGATGTGAATTACTCTATCGTTAGCCAAACGAATCCTCATGTTGTGCCTTTTCTTGATCAGCAGCTAGCTCAATCAGGTGGTAATAAATTACTCCGTTTTCCGATGTCGATATTAAAGGCAGAGGCTAAGTTTCATGGTAAGGCCGTGTTTGATTACATTCGGAAAAATACCAGTTCTCAGGTCTTAAGGCAGGTTTCAGGGCATGCCTATTCGATGGTGTCACAAAATTACTATGGTGATGTGACGATTGCGCCAAAATATAAGCTAGCTCATTACCTGAAGTTATTAAGTAATCCTGACCAAAATATGGTTAAAGAGTTAATGCTGGAAGGTGAAAGAGCAACCTGGCCTAAATTGGCGATGATCAGAACGCATGCCAAGATAAGTAAAAACCTGGAAGATAATATCGCTCGATTAAAGAGTAATGTTCGTTCTCATAGAGTAAAATTAAAGCTTATTGGTTAGGCTTTTGATGATAAGGTTTAACGGAAGAATAACATGATTTTGAGGATGTGTGGCCATTATGCGTTTTATACTAGACAACCATAAATCTTATGATGTTGTAGCCATGTTTAAGCCTGTTAAGTTAAAGCGCTCAGAGGCATGGGCCAACTTTCGTTCAAATTTAAATGCTTGGTCTAATGGCCTGAAAATTCCTTTTGAGACTAAAATTACCCCTAAAGGTTTTTTGAGTTGGCTATTAGTATTTACTTGCCACACGGTCTCTTTAGTCTTACTTCCTATTTTTTGTTGCTTTGGTTATTCGACCTACGCGTACTCCTTCTTTACTCAATCGGATTCAGAAAAATTACTTCATTATAAGCAAAATTTGCAACGAATTTATGCTGAGCTGAGTTCAATAGAAGATAAGGAAGAGTATTTGTTACGCTTAAAAGAGGAGGTCGCTCGGATAAAACCTTTTTAAGGGGAAAAATAAAAAAGCACCAGCCTTTGTTGGTGGTGCCATTACAGTCACTTTTGTGTTAAATGATATTTATAGTAAGGGTTGTAGGGTTGGCCAGATTAAATTGGCAAGTTTACGTGACCCTTCGGTCGTTGGGTGGATGCCATCGATGATGATATTGCTATCTCTAATGCTTGAACGAGGATCGATAAAATTACAATTAGCGGTACTGTTTCTGCAAGCTTGAGATAAGCGCATATCACCATAATCGACAGCTTCTTCCATGCTATCTAATAAGAATAAGCCGTTTTTAGTGTAGTAATACCCTAAATAGATGACGTTATCGACCCCGTCAGAATCCATATCGTTTAATAAGTTGACTGCATCCACATAGATGTCATCGATAAAGTTCTTGCAGCGAGAGCTTAGTCTACCAAACTGATACCACTGGGTTTTACAGTTATACGGGTCAAATAAAGCAATCGCTGGAATTAAGATGTCGTTACCGCCACCATCCATCACGACTGTATCAATATTAGGGTTATCACTTTTAGCGATCTCATATTGTGCGTATACATCTGTTGCAATGATGCCGCCTTTTAATTCTGCGCCTGAAAGGGTGTAACGTCTGAAGGTTTCGCCTGCATAGCTTTCTAGGAAATCCTGAATTTCACCTGACAAGGCAAAGATAGAATCGCCGACAGTGATCACCTGATCGTTGTCAGCATCAGAAACACGGTCGTTGCTTAACAATCCACCAACGCCGCCACAGCCTGTTAAACCAGCTGAAATAGCTAACACAGCAATTAGTTTTGTGGGAAGGATTTTATTAAAAGAGATTTTATTAAAGAGTAGAGTAAAGAGTAGAGTTTTGAGTTTCATTTTATGTCCTTTTATTTTTATAAGTGACTGCAAGTGAAATATAGCATTACGCTAGTTGGCTAAACTGTGCTTTACATTCACAAAATATAATAATGTTGGAAATAAATAGTTTTAATGAAATTTGATGCAGAAAAATTTATGAGGGTAGTATCAGAGGGTGTTGTGTTGGCTCCCCGAGCTGGGCTCGAACCAGCGACAAACGGATTAACAGTCCGTTGCTCTACCAACTGAGCTATCGGGGAATGTCACAACGGCGCGCATATTAGCTATATATGATTGAGCCGTCAACACTTAGAAAGCGATAAATTACACTTTTTTTTCAAATTGAAGTGCTTGTGTAATTTATCAACAAAATCTGTGGCTTAGCGCTTATAAATTAAGCAATTTTAACGCTGTCGCCTTCTAAGAAGATAGGGAAGGTTTTAAGCTTGATGCTGTGATCTTCTATGCAAATTCCCGTTTCTAAATCGAAATGCTGTTTGTATAGGGGAGAAGCGACGACAATTTTGCCTTTAATATCACCCAGGATACCGCGAGATAAAACATTTGCCTTACCAATTGGGTCCCAGTTGGAAACTGCAAATAGCTTTTTTTCAGTATGTGGAAGGTAAAACAAAGCGACTTGCTCGTCATTGATAAGTGCACAAACACCTGAGTTTTCTACTAAATCTGATTTGTTGCAAATCACGTTTACACATCCTGATTCGTTAGCTGGTTCATAAGACATATTATCTTTTACAATTTGTTCGACTTTCATAGTTTTCTCTCCTGTTTTTATGAAGTATGAATAAGGTTGGAAATTAATTACGCCGATTTAGCGATTAACTTTAGCTTTTCATCTTCATTAGCAGGTCTTATTTGGCCTCGCTCTTCAACAAATATCACATTTGAATCTGCTTTATTTGAATTTACAAATTGTCTGAAACGTTTTACCTTTTCCGGGTTTTCAAGGGTGGTTTTCCATTCGCACTGGTAACTTTCAACAATATGCTCCATTTGTGCTTCAAGTTCCGCTGCTATGCCTAAAGAATCTTCGATGACGACCGCTTTTAAATACTCAAGACCACCCTCTAAGTTATCCATCCAGACGGAGGTTCTTTGTAGTCTGTCACCTGTTTTGATGTAGAACATTAAGAATCTATCGATGTATTTAATGAGCGTCGGTGTATCTAAATCTGTTGCAAACAAATCTGCGTGTCTTGGCTTCATGCCGCCATTTCCGCAAAGATATAAGTTCCAGCCGTTTTCAGTCGCGATAACACCCACATCCTTACTTTGCGCTTCTGCACATTCTCTGGTGCAGCCAGAAACCGCCATCTTGACTTTATGCGGCGCTCTTAAACCCTTGTAGCGGTTTTCAATATCAATAGCTGTGCCTACGCTATCTTTAACACCATAACGACACCAGGTAGAACCTACACATGATTTAACTGTTCTAAGTGATTTGCCGTATGCATGTCCAGTTTCCAAGCCTGCATCTATTAACTTTTCCCAAATGACAGGCAGTTGGTTTAATGTGGCGCCGAATAAATCGATGCGCTGACCACCGGTGATCTTGGTATAAAGCTTGTAGTCTTTTGCTACTTGTCCAATGGCGATCAATTGCTCTGGCGTGATTTCACCCCCCGGAACTCTTGGAACAACAGAGTAAGTGCCATCTTTTTGCATGTTGGCGAGGAAAGTATCGTTGGTGTCTTGCAAACCGACATGTGGTGTTTCCAGAACATAATCATTCCATATCGAAGCGAGCATATTTGCTGCTGCCGGCTTACAAATATCACAACCAAGTCCGGTGCCGTGTTTTTCGATTAGTGTGTCAAAAGAATGTATCTCGCCGACTTTAATCAAGTTATATAAATCTTGACGAGTGAAAGGGAAGTGTTCGCAAATGCTTTTATCAACCGTTAAGCCTCTTGCTTCCATCTCGGTATCAACGACGTTTTTAAGCAGTGCGCTACAGCCACCACAACCGGTCGCGGCTTTGGTTTCGCCTTTGACATCGCCAACACTGCAGCAACCAGCATCTAAGGCAGCATGAATATCGCCTTTGCTGACGTTATGGCATGAGCAGATGGTCGCTGTTAATGGTAGGGCGCCAGCACCTAGCGTAAGGCCTTGTGATCCTTCAGAGCTTGGCAGGATCATGCCTTCAGGGTTTGCAGGTAGGTCAATTTTATTTAAGAAATATTGTAAAAGTGTATCGTAGTCATCGCAGTCACCAACAAGAACAGCACCAACGAGATTATTGTTTTTATCCACATTGATACGTTTGTAAGTTTCCGATTTTTCATCGCTGTAGACATAAGAAATTACGCCTTCTGCACGGCCATGCGCATCACCAATCGAACCAACATCGACACCCAGTAACTTCAGTTTGGTGCTCATATCAGCACCTTTGAACGATGGTTTTTCTTCTAAACTACTAAACTGTTCAGCAGCAACTTCAGCCATTCTATAGCCAGGAGCAACTAGTCCATATATGAAGTTGCCGTAAGAAGCGCATTCACCTATCGCATAGATATTTGAATCAGAAGTACGGCAATGATAATCAACCACGATACCGCCTCTTTCACCGACTTCTAAATTCGCTTTTCTACCAAGCTGGTCATAAGGGCGGATACCGGCTGAAAATACCACCATATCCGTGTCCAGGTGGGTATCATCTGCGAAGTGCATTCTGAGTTTGGTTTTATCACCTTTATCGCTAATGAGTGAAGTTGCTTTTTGTGTGTGTACTGTTACATCCAGAGCTTCTATTTTACGGCGAAGCATTTTACTACCGCCATCATCTAATTGAATGCCCATTAATCCAGGTGCAAACTCGACAACGTGAGTTTCCAGGCCAAGGTTTTTAAGCGCATTTGCACACTCAAGACCTAGTAAGCCGCCACCGATTACCACGCCAATTTTTGAACCTTTTGCACCATTTTTAATCTCGCCAAGGTCATCGATGGTTCTGTAGCTTAAGCATTCTTTTCTTTCAGAACCTTTAATAGGAGGAACAAAAGCATAGGAACCAGTTGCTAAAACAAGCTTGTCATATTCAAAAGTACGACCTTTTTCTGTGGTAACAAGCTTTTTTTCACGATTGATGTCGGTAACAGCTTCACCAAAATACGCTTTAATATTGTTATCTTGATAGTAGTCTCTCGTTGTTAATGCTAGCTCATGAGGTTCTTTCCCTGAAAAAATTTCAGAAAGATGAACGCGGTCATATGCAGGTCTTGTTTCGCTGCCTAAAACGGTCAGTTCAACATTTGATTCAGATTGAATCATTTGTTCTACAAAGTGATGACCGACCATACCGTTACCGACAACAACTACCTTGAGTTTTTTCATGCTTAAATCCTAATAGACAGCTCGCTAAAAGCGATAAATGACCACAGAGCTTATTTAGCTATAAATTCATAATTAATAGTGATCCGATGTTTATATTAAGAGCAGGCATCATGCCAATTATTTTAAATGTTTTTAATTGTTTGATTTATAAGGTTTATTTTGCTTATTTGTGTTTAAAGGCAATGGCTTGGATGTAATTTTGGCTGTAATTTGGTGCAGGCTTTCTGTATGGCCAAGTTTTCAGGCACCCTTATGGTGCACAAATTAAATTAACCTTATTAACATGAAATTTATTCTTATAATTTAAATGGATCGTGTAAAATGCATTTTTTTCAACTCTTTGGGTCTTTTTTATATGACATTTGAACTATTTGAAACGATCTCTCTGTATGTCTTGGTTGGCGGATTGATCTTTTATATGGGATTTATAGTTTGGGATCTTTCAAAAAGATCTAAAGCTGGAAGATTTGGCACGGCTGTATTATTTTTTGCACTAGGTTTTGGCGTATTCGGATTTATCGCTAAATCCTTCGTTGTAGAGTGGATGAATATTTAGATTTTCAATAAATCTTGTCTTCATTTTTTCCTATTGACTATAACTTGCCCCATACAAGCTCGGCTTCTTCAATAAAGGCCTTCGCTGCATTGCTTAAATTCTTTTTCCGATAGGATATGGCGCCTAGCTTTCGACTAACCGGGTGCCTGTTTTTTTCGCCATTGATGCTTTGTCTAAATTTTTCTGATAAGGGCAAAACCAACAGTTCCTCATCAATCATCGTGTTAGGCAGAACAGACCAGCCCATATCGACAGAGGCCATCATTTTCATGGTTTCTAGATAATTAGTTGGAATGCTGGCTTTCAGTTTTACTTTATTCTGCTTAAAAATGGTCTCGACGACGCGATAGGTTAAGGTGCTTACAGAGGGCAAGATCGCGTTATGCTTAGACAAATCTGAAGGGTTGATCTGTTTAAGCTTGCTTAAGGGGTGTCCTTTACCGCAGATAAAACTCATTGGGTCATCCCAAACCAAGTGGCTCACATAATCCTGATTCATATCCGAAGGAATGGTGATAAAGGCAATGTCTGCCTGGTTATCTTTTAAAAGAGGTGAAGCGCTTTCTGAATCTAAGAAATTTAGTTTCAAATCCACTTCTGGGTAGCGTTTGCTAAAGTTCTTCAGAATTAAAGGTAAGCGATGTAAACCAATATGGTGACTAGCAACAATTCTGAGTTGGCCAGAAATACTCGCATGAATGTTTTTGATGGCTAATTTAGCGTTATCTATTTCATGTAAAACATTTAGGGCGTGTGGGAGTAAGGCTTCGCCAGCTTCGGTTAAAATAATCTCGCGTTGTAATCGTTCAAATAACTTGACAGATAACTGACTTTCCAGATTTTGAATACGTTTAGAAATAGCAGGTTGGGTCAGGTTCAGTTTAACCGCTGCTTTTGAAAACGATTGCTCTTTTATGGTCGTGACAAATGCTAATAAAGAATCGATATCCATCTTAGGCTCTTGGTCGTTGTTAGATTGAAATTGGTTTGTTATTCCAAACAGGAATGCTAGCTATGAAAAATATGAATTTGTTTTATTGCTAACGTAAGAGTAGGATTATTCCTAACATATTTCAAATGAATAGCACTTACATAAGGATATTTACGTGTTTTTATAGGGTGCGCTTGCGCACCCTATAAAGTATTCAGTTTATTTCATATTATTCAACAGCATCAATCCAGCCTTGAAAAAGGCAGTGCTTATCAGAGGATCAGTCGATGGCCGGGAAAACCCTTTACGATAAATTGTGGCATGACCACTTGGTAAAAGAGCGAGAAGATGGGTCTTCGATTATTTATATCGATCGACAATTACTTCATGAAGTGACATCTCCCCAGGCTTTTGAAGGACTTCGTTTAGCGAAAAGGAAACCTTGGCGTATCGATGCAAACTTAGCGACGCCAGATCATAACGTTCCAACAACAGATCGTTCTGAGGGTGTGCAAGGCATAGTTGACCCGGTTTCACGTATTCAGGTGCAAACCTTGGATGATAACTGCGATGAATACGGTATTCTTGAATTCAAAATGCAAGATGCCCGTCAAGGAATTGTGCATGTGGTTGGGCCAGAGCAGGGTGCCACGCTTCCTGGTATGACGGTTGTTTGTGGTGATTCACACACTTCAACCCATGGTGCCTTTGGCGCTTTAGCACATGGTATTGGTACCTCAGAAGTTGAACATGTTTTAGCGACCCAAACCTTGATTGCCAAGAAAATGAAAAATATGCTGGTGCGCGTCAATGGTAAGGTGGCTGAAGGTATTACCGGTAAAGATATCGTCTTAGCCATTATTGGTGTGATTGGTACTGCGGGTGGTAATGGCTACGCGATTGAGTTTGGCGGTGAAGCCATTCAGGATCTTTCGATGGAAGGCCGTATGACCGTGTGTAATATGGCGATAGAAGCGGGTGCACGAGCTGGCTTGATTGCTGTCGATCAAACTACGATTGATTATGTAGAAGGTCGAACCTTTGCGCCAAAAGGTGAGCTTTGGGATAAAGCAGTTGCGAACTGGGCAAACTTAACCAGCGATGCAGATGCGGTGTTTGATCATATCGTGGATATTGATGCGACAACGATCAAACCACAAGTTTCGTGGGGTACATCACCAGAAATGGTGGTGGCGATTGATCAAAATATACCAAATCCTGAAGAAGAGTCAGACCCGGTTAAACGTGAAAGTATTGAGCGCGCGCTTAAATATATGGGCCTGAAAGCCGGTATGCCGGTTCGTGATATTAAAATCGACAGCGTATTTATCGGTTCGTGTACCAATTCTCGTATAGAAGATTTAAGAGCAGCCGCGAAAGTGGTGAAAGGTAAAAAGAAAGCATCTAACGTTAAACAAGCCTTGGTAGTACCTGGCTCTGGTTTGATCAAAGCACAAGCAGAGAAGGAAGGTTTGGATAAGATCTTTATGGATGCCGGTCTGGAATGGCGTGAGCCGGGTTGTTCCATGTGTTTAGCGATGAATGCCGATAAGTTGGCGCAAGGCGAGCATTGTGCAGCCACCTCAAACCGTAACTTTGAAGGTCGCCAAGGCTTTGGCGGACGTACCCATTTGGTAAGCCCTGCAATGGCAGCAGCGGCGGCCATTGCAGGTCACTTTGTCGATGTCCGTGATGTTGAATTGTCAGCCTCTTAATTCAGGGATAGGAGTTTAAAATGAAGAAATTTACAGAATTAACTGGTTTGGTTGCACCCTTGGATCGCGCCAATGTCGATACTGATATGATCATCCCAAAGCAATTTCTAAAGTCGATCAAGCGTACCGGCTTCGGTCAAAACTTGTTTGATGAATTGCGCTATTTAGATGAAGGTCAGGCTGATCAAAGCTGCGAAGGCCGCCCATTAAATACTGAGTTTGTCTTGAATCAGCCGCGTTATAAAGGTGCCAGTATTCTGATTGCCAGACAAAACTTTGGTTGTGGTTCATCGCGTGAGCATGCGCCATGGGCCTTGGATGATTACGGTTTTCGTTGTGTGATCGCGCCAAGTTTTGCTGATATATTCTTTAATAACTGTTTTAAGAATGGCTTGTTACCTATTGTTTTAGAAGAGGGCGTAATTGATAAGTTATTTGACGATACCTTTGCAAATGAAGGCTATCAGATCACCATCGATTTAAATGCGCAAACCGTGACCACGCCTTCAGGTGAACGTATTTTCTTTGAGGTGGATAATTTCAGAAAGCATTGTTTATTGAATGGCCTGGATGAAATTGGCGTGACTTTGGAAAGTAAAGCGGATATCGAAGCTTACGAAGTGAAGCGTCGCCAAGAAGCACCCTGGTTGTTTGATGCCATACACGCGTAAAGTCCAAATAAGGTAGAACTAATTTAAGTACAATTAACACAGAAATTCATTTCTAAAGAGTGAGGATGTAATGAAAAAATTAGGTTTAGTCGGTTGGAGAGGCATGGTCGGTTCCGTGCTGATGCAGAGAATGCAAGAAGAGCAGGACTTTAAATTAGTAGAACCTGTATTCTTTACAACATCACAAACAGGTCAAGCTGCGCCAGATTTTGGTCAAGATGCATCAAAGCTAAAAGATGCGAGTGACCTGAATGAATTAGCTAAAATGGATATCATCATCACCTGTCAGGGTGGCGATTATACTAAAGAAGTACATCAGCCTTTGCGAGATGCAGGCTGGAAAGGTTATTGGATTGATGCTGCTTCATCATTACGTATGAAAGATGATGCCATCATTGTGCTAGATCCAGTCAACAGACACGTGATTGATAAAGCGCTCGAAGATGGCAATAAAGACTTTGTCGGTGGAAATTGTACTGTCAGCTTAATGCTAATTGCACTAGGCGGCTTATTTGCAGAAGACTTGATTGAATGGGTGTCACCGATGACCTATCAAGCGGCTTCTGGTTCAGGTGCCAAGCACATGCGTGAACTTATTTCACAAATGGGTGACATTTTTCACACAGTAAAAGATCCTTTAGCCGATCCTGCAAGCGCCATTCTTGAGATAGACCAGGCGGTTGCAGAACGTCTACGTTCTTGTGAATTCCCTGTCGATCAGTTTGGTGTGCCCTTAGCGGGCAGTTTGATTCCCTGGATCGATACCCAACTGCCTTCTGGGCAAAGCCGTGAAGAATGGAAGGCGGGCGCTGAAACCAATAAGATTTTAGGCATTGAAGCCAGTCCGATTCCGATTGATGGCTTATGCGTCAGAATTGGTGCCATGCGCTGTCATAGCCAAGCCTTAACCATCAAGCTAAAGCAAGATATTTCAGTTGCCGACATAGAAGCTAAATTAGCAGCGGCCAATGATTGGGTGAAAGTCATTCCTAATGATAGAGAACGATCTATTAAGGAATTGACCCCAACTCAGGTCACAGGTACCTTAAGTGTACCGATAGGGCGTATTCGTAAGCTAGCCATGGGCCCAGAATATATTTCTGCCTTTACTGTCGGTGATCAGTTACTTTGGGGGGCAGCTGAGCCTTTACGTCGTATGCTTAGAATACTCTTAGCTCAGTAATAGCTAGCCCAGTAATAGCTAGCTCAGTAATAGCTAGCTCAGTAAAGGCTGCATTGTTTTCCTGTGGCCTTTATTGTCCTTATTTGTTGATTACTTCGCGTCTTGTATCTCACCATCAACTTTCTTAATCGGTAGCGTTAATCTGAAGGTTGTTCCTTCGCCAACAACAGATTCCACACTTAACGCTCCACCATGTTTCTCAGCGATTGAATATGAAAGTGACAGTCCTAAGCCCGTACCTTGACCGACTGGTTTAGTTGTGAAGAAGGGATCAAATATTTTTGTCAGGTTTTCTTGTGGTATGCCTTTACCGGTATCAAGGACTTCAATATAGACATGCTTATCATCTAATTGCCGAGTAATTAAGGTGATCGAACCTTGTTCGTCAATTGCATGCCCGGCATTTACCATTAAATTCATTAATATCTGATTTATCTGAGATGGATTGCACTCAACTTCAGGGATTTTTCCATAATCTTTATGTATTTTTGCTTTGTATTTCAACTCGTTATGTACAATATTTAGCGTGCTGTCTATGCCTTTTTCGATATCTGTAAGCTGCCACTCTGCTTCATCGGCATGTGAAAAATCTTTTAAGTCTTTAACGATTTGTTTTACCCGTAATACGCCTTCTTTCGACTCGCTTAACAATTCTTTCATATCCGTTCGAATAAAATCAAAATCAATATCTGCTTTTAAAACTTTTATTTCTTTACGCTGTTCATTATCTTCAGGAACAGTTTCTTCAAGTGCCTGGTATAAGTCTAAAACATCATAAATATCTGTTATATAACCATCCAAAGAGTTGATGTTTGAATTAACATAGCCAACGGGGTTGTTAATTTCGTGTGCCACACCCGCTGCTAGTTGGCCAATCGAAGCCATCTTTTCATTTTGTAATAGCTGTTCTTGGACATCCCTTAGCTTTGAAATTAGAATTTGTTGCTCTAATTTTTCCTTTTTCAAATAGGCATTTTGATGTCTCATGGCTCTTAAAAAATACATTCTGACAATAATATGCTCTAGGCCCTCAGAGAATAGTGTCGCAATCATGGTTTCATTATCATCAAAATTGTTTGTATTTCTAGAGACTAACAATACTAATTTAAGTTTTTTCTGAAAGAATAGCGGGTAGATATTTAGTGTGCTCATATTCAAATCTTTAACCTTCTGGTTATCAGAGCAAACTAATGAAAAACTTTTTTGTTTCTCTAAATTCTTTATTACGCTGTCATCAGTCAAAATCTCGATGAGTTCTTGGCTGATATCTTTATCTTTATCGCTATGACTGATTAATACCTTTAAGCTGCCATCTTCTTCTGCTAAAAAGGCTTCTGCATGGTCTGCTCGGACTAACATTTTTAATTGAAATAGTGCTGTTTTATATAATTCCTCTAATTCCTTATCTGAATATTCTTGGCTGCCTAAGTCATTTAACCAGGCTAAGGATTCTAGCCAAATACTATGTTTCTTTTTTTCGTTCCGTAAGTTTTCTGTTAGTGTCGCGCCTTGAGCCACATTAGTAGTGAAACTAATTAAATCTTCAAGGAATAGATAGATATCAGAAATGACTTTTTCTTCAAATGCATCTAATTGAGATTCAGACTTTAAGAAGATAAACCAAAGCGATTGACCATCTATTTCGAGCGCAAAGCATGCCCCGTCAAGATACTTTTCAGTTGTCAGGTTCAATTTAGTACTAATCAAAGAAATATTAGCAGGCTCAATTTTAGTATAAGAGTAGCTTTGAAACAGAAGCGGCAGTGCATCGACAAGTTCAGTTAATTCAAGATTTGTACAGGTAGTACTGTTACATACAGTCAAGTTATCGGGCGAATTATATATAATAAGCGGCTTGGTATTAGGGCATGCTTGTTTTAAAGCTTCAAGTAATAAAGGCGTTTTAGATATTTCTATGTCAGCAAAAAAATCTTTTGCTTTATTATAAAAATAAAGGATGTTTGATTCATTTTTGTTACTCATATTCAATAACCTTTATATTGAAGACTCAAATGTTTTGTGGGCCAAGTACCCTAAATACTTCACTTAAAGGTACTTCTCCGTTTAATACTTTGCGCTTTGCATCATGTATTAATGCTTGCAAACCTTCTTTCAAGGCTATTTGTTTTAATTTTAGTATTGACGTGTCGGTAGATATTCCATGGCGTAAAATTTCGCTAGGTATCAGTACTTCATAAATGGCTGCTCGGCCAGACATGCCCGAGTTATTGCATTGATGGCAGCCAGTACCATGGTAAAAAATATAACTTTCATCAGAAAATAATGGCCCAAGCTTTTCTAAAAAATCAGCTTCAGGCTGATGAATTTCTTTACAGTATTTACAAATTTTTCTTACTAAACGTTGGGCAATAATTGCCTCAATAGCCGAAGCGACAACATAGGGTTTCATGCCTAAATCGAATAATCTTGCCAGCGTATCCATGGCTGAATTTGTATGTAAGGTAGAAAATACCTGGTGCCCTGTCAGTGAGGCATGAAAGGCTACTTCAGCCGTTTCCAGGTCTCGTATTTCGCCGATCAGTATAACGTCGGGATCTTGTCGAAGAATAGCTCTGAGCACTGAGGTAAAATCCAGGCCAATTTTTTCTTTTATCATGACCTGTCCGGCTTGTTCGAAAAAATATTCAACAGGGTCTTCTATGGTGACGAAGTTTTTTTCTGAACTGGCAATATGCTGCATCATTGAATACAAGGTGGTTGTTTTTCCGCTACCTGTCGGCCCGGTGGCTAAAATAATACCTTGGGGCTTTCTAATGACATTGTCGATACGTTGTTCTAGTTGAGGCTCGAAACCAAGTTCAGATAATTTTTGTATATTGCCGCTGCGATCAAGAATTCGCATCACCACCTTTTCACCATTTACCGTAGGCAAGGTTGAGATGCGCAGATCGACAATTCTTAAAGGGGTTTTAACGGTAATTCGGCCATCTTGCGGTCGGCGTCTTTCTGTAATGTCCAGTTCGGCCATCACTTTGATTCTGGAAACCAAGGGCATCAATAAGGACACCGGAATGTGAAGTTTATCCTGCAATACGCCATCGATTCGAAATCGAGTCACGATACTGTTGGTTTTTGGTTGTATATGAATATCGCTGGCTTTTAAGCGAATGGCTTCCATCATAATGGCATTTACCAGACGAATAGCTGGGGGCTCGTCTGTTCCCCTGAGTAATTCTTCAATGCCGATATCGTCTTCTTCATCAATAACGATTTCTATTTGATCTAAGGGTTCATTTGTACCAAAGCTGGTTTCCAGGTCTTTAAAAGACGGATTATCTTCACCATGAATGTCAGCAATTTTCTGTAAAATATCCTTAGAGCTAGCGATAACGGCTTGAAGCTCAAGACCCACGGTGAATTTAAGTTCTTCTATCAAGCCTTGATCCATTGGATCAGCCATGGCAATAATCAAGCGTCTACCTTCTTTTCTCAAAGGTAATACAAGCTGTTTTCGACAGAAACTGCTTGGGATGAGGGAGTAGATGGCTTCGTTTATTTGAAATTGCCGTAAATCAATTTTTTCAAATAAGAAGTCTTTCGTCAGTATGCTGTGTATTTTTTCCTCAGTTAGCCAAGCGTGATCTGTAATGATCGATAATGTGCTTTGTTTTTTTACTTGTTGTTGTTGGTAAAGTTTTTGAACTTGTTGATCATTCAATAAACCTTTTTTATTTAACATAATGGCAAGCTGGCTTCTATGCGACACAGCGAGCTTAGCGAGCATATTCAATTCTTCGCTATTTTTCTTATTGGTTTTTTTTAGAAGGTCATTTTCTTTCTTTAAATCGTATTGTTCTAAACCTAAAGCAACCGTAATTCTTAGATCATCATCATTCCACGGTTTCAGGATGAATTTGTAGACAGCACCATCTTTTATGGCAGCCATAACGGCATCACTATCTGCCTGGCCTGTCAGCAGTATTCTTATCGTTTCAGGGTAAAGTGCTTTCACTTCTCGAAGTAAGTCTGCCCCTGTCATGCCGGGCATTTTGTAGTCGGTGATCATTAATTGACAGGGTGTTTCACCGAGTATGATTAAGGCTTTTTCAGCCGTCTCGGCGGTGAAAATCTCATAGTTTTCTTGACGAAAAACCCGTTTCAGTGCTTTGCGGATATTCTCTTCATCATCAACAATGAGTATGCGATATTTTTCCTGCCTGATTTCCAAGGCTTCATTGTTTTCAGAAGAATCATTGGCTTCATCAAGAAATAAGGAACTGAATTTACTCAAAATTTCATCCTATAAATCCTAGTGAGACCTTTGCACGACGTCACGAGCAAAGCAAAGGCAAGGCAAAAAATGACGAAAAAGCGGAGTTTATATGTAATAAATGAGCATTTTGAGTCATTTTTTAACGCAGTTTTTGCAAGCGCAGTAGTCGTGCAAAGGTCTCCTAGTGCGTTCATACCGGGAGCCAGAAAATAACTTTAGTGCCATGCTTACCATCCGAGTCTATTGAAATATCACCCTTGTGTGCGCTGATAATATCTCGACACGAGGTTAACCCCAGGCCTTTACCTTTGCCCACAGCTTTCGTGGTGAAGAAAGGATCAAATACATTGTTAATAATGTCGGCCGATATTCCCGGGCCATTATCTTCAATTGCGATGTAGATTCTGCTATTCCGATACTCGCTTTGAACTGTGATCAGGCCATTTTCGGGTGCTGCATCAGCTGAATTCAGAATCAGCGCTAAAATCACTTGGCCGATGTAGCCAGGTCGACACTTGATGATGGGTAACTCGATAGCTTCGAAAGTGATGGTGAGAGGCTTTTCAATAGAGGCCCGCGCAATGTTACAGGTAGAACTTATATAATTGCTGATATCTACGGAGGATTCTTCAGTAGAGTCGATGTTTGAAAATAATTTCAGATCGGCAACAATTTCTGCGACACGCCGACCACCATCAAGACTGTCTTCGAGTAATTCTGTAAAGTCTGAAATGATATAATCCAGATCGATTTCTTTGCAGCGTTCTAGAATAGAAATAATGTCTTCTTGCTGATTAATGGCCTCTGCAATCGTTTGAATATCACGGACATATGTTTTTGCCGTATTTAAGTTGCTGTTGATAAAGCCGATAGGGTTATTAATTTCATGGGCAACACCGGCCGCTAAATGGCCGATAGAGGCCATTTTTTCAGACTCAAATAATTTGCGTTGGGTTGCTTCTATGGTTTGTACTTGCGCCTTCACTTTTTCGTCTAAGGTATCGCAAAGGTTTTTATACTTGGCTTCGGACACTAAAACTTGCTCATGTTCACGACAAAGGCTGGTGTAATCTTCCTGGATGGCTTCAATATGAAGGGCCGAGGCCATCAGATATTTTTGCGCAAAACGAATCTGCATTGAAATGCATTGGGCTGCTGTTTGAATTGCGTTGCCATCTTTTGACTCGGTATGAAGAAAGCCGATGGTTTCAAGTTCAAGCACAATGTCTTTTGAGCTAAGCGCAAGACAGGAATCATCGCCAAAAATTGTAGTGTTTTTATGATCGGAGATTTTAAACTTAGCCTTCAGTATGCTGGAGAGTACCTTGAGTAAGGTTTGTTTTTCGCAGGCCTGTATCAGTTCTGCTAAAGGAATTTCTCTGTCAAAACTAAGATTTTCTACATAATGTGCCGAGAATTTATGTTCACTCATAGTTCAACCTAAAGCGTCGATAGAGGTGAGTTTTTGTATAAATAGCGTTTTTGTTAGGCCATGTTTACGCGTTAGTTCATATTCATGATCAATTTTTCCAAAGACCTGATCTAACAAGGTTTCAAATGTTTCTCTGACGCCCTGATTCTTTAACGCGCTGCTGAATAATAAGGGCCAAGGCATTTTTGACCATCTTGCTAGTATTTCTTCTTTGGATAAGATCGAGGGTAAATCCCGTTTATTAAACTGTATGACTAAAGGAAGGCTATCAAAATCAAGCCCGACTCTTGAAACATTGGCAGCTAGGTTTTCAAAAGAGTCCAAGTTATTTACCCCCTGATTTTTTTGGGAATCTGCTACAAATACGATGCCGTCTGCTCTGGATAACACCGCTTTGCGCGTACTATCATGGGCAACCTGACCAGGGACGGTGAATAGCTTTAGTTTTATTAACAAGCCAGAAGGGCAGCGCAAACCTAAAGGCAGTAAGTCGAAAAATAGGGTTCTATCACCTTTGGTTTCAAGCGCCATCATTTCGCCTTTTAATTCAGAGGCGATATGTTCGTGAAGACAGCTTAAGTTAGTTGTTTTACCGCTTTGAGCTGGCCCATAATAGACTAACTTTAATGTTAGTTTTTGGCTCTGTTCTTCGAATTCTGCCATTGTTTCTTCCTGAAGGATTTGAGCTGAAGACGGAAGCTGTGTGCTTTATTTTTTTAAAGATTGTTGAAGCTCGTTTAATATGTCGGAGTTGACTCCCTGCTTTACTTTCAGTAATTCAGTTCTTGCAATATGTCGTTCAATTCCTGCCTCACAAAGTTGTTCAAGAAGTTGTCCAAATTGCTCTCTTTGTTCAGCTGTCTCACGTCTATCTTTAAAGAAATCCAATAGCGTCGAACCACAATGACAGTTTCTGAATAATTCAAGAATGGGGCTGCCATCATCGTCTTCAGATGCTTTTAAACCACTTTTGCCACGGATAGAATCTGTCAGTTTTATGTATTCTTCTGCGCTTTCATAAACGTGATTGCAGGTAGGGCATCTTTTAGGGAAAGACGCTTCTGATAAGGCAGTTAAACCACTAAATAGTGTTTCTTTCAGGCTGTATTTCATTATCAGTACCCGCTTTAATTCTCAGGTCATTCAATCTCATTCAATCTCATTCAGTGTCATCAAGGTATTCACCAGAAAGATCAATGCACCCGTCTTCATTTAAGTCAACCTGCGTAATGCCCGGTGATTCACGCTCAAGCCGTTTTAACTCACTCAATTGAGAATTCATGATGATAGATTGCTCTTTCACTGTTCTTAGGAGTTCTTTGTTCTCTTGTTCAAGTTTGTTATAGGCTAATGCATTTTGAATGTTCACAATTAGCTCTTCATCATTCCATGGTTTTAATAGAAAACGATAAATACCCACGGTATTGATGGCATCTAAAACGCCTTGTATATCGGCTTGTCCGCTCAATATCATGCGTAAACAATCAGGATGTGATTGTTTAAACTGAGTTAAAAATTCAACTCCTGTCATGAACGGCATTTTATAATCAGAAATAATTAGATCGACATGGCTATAGGTCAATTCAGTTAACGCCGTTTCAGGGTTGTCGAAGGTGAGGATATTAGGGAAGTGCCTATGTAATGCTCTTTTGAGTGCTTTTAAAATATTTGGTTCGTCGTCAACTAACGCTATTATGGTCATAATGACTCTTCCGCCTTCAAATTCGAATTTTCTTTTTCTACATTGGATATGAAAATCTTAAATTTTGCATTTTCACTCTTTTCCATACCGATTATTTTTCTAATAATGCTTTCATCAAGCACATGGCCTTTTGAAATGAGTAAAAGATCACGACTATTCAGCAGATCTTTAGTTAAAACCATTCCTGGCATTAAAGACAAACTTTTAATTTCAATCTCATCTAAATACAGTGCACTGACATCGTAATCTTTTCTGAAATAATCGAGGGCTTTTAAGATGATTGGGTCATATTTTTTCTTATTTTCTTTAGCCATCCATCTAAATGCGTCGTCAGCAGGAAGTTTGCTCAAACGCATAATACCGGTTTGTAATCCCAAATAATCACGTGCTGTACGAATAATTCTGCAGCCTGATCGGGTATTATTTTCTTTGAATTGGTCAGGGTAGCCGCTACCATCATAATATTCAGTGTGGTTTCTGATGAGCATGGCTGTTTTTTCAAAACCATTAATTGTTGATAATGCGGTTTCACCAACAAGAGGGTATTGATGATAAAGTTCTAATTCCTTTGGTGTCATTTGATCTTCAGACTTAGACAAGAGATCGTCTGAAAAACTCATTTTTCCAATTTGATGTAGGAGAGCAGCGTAGTAGATGTGCTGTACAGTTTCTTCTTTCAGTTTTAAGGCAATCGCCATTTTTTTCGCAAGATCAGCAACCTGTTTAGATTCTGCTCTTTGAAGTTCTTTACGGGTATTAATGAAATTGGAAAAAACCAAAACAAAGGAGTCGTAACTTAACTTCAAATCCTTATATAAAAGATCAAGCATTTGCGAGGTTTGTTGTATTTCCTGGGTACGCGCTTCAACTTTAGCTTCCAGGTTCTTATTTAAATCTTGAAGTTGGTCATTTTGTCGCTTGGTTAATTCAGTTAACTCAAGTTGTTCGCGTTCCAAGCGCTTTATTTTTAAGCCGTCTAATATAACGCTTTTTAGTTCTTCATCATCCCAGGGTTTACTAATGTAACGATAAATTCCACCATGATTAAGTGCATCGATAGTCGATGTCATATCGGCATAGCCAGTGAGTAAAACCCTGACAGTGTCGGGTTGCATAAGCTTTGCTTTGGTTAAAAATTCTGCTCCGTCCATTTCGGGCATTCTCATATCTGAGACAATAAGATCAATATGGTTTTCTTCAAGAATTTTTAAACCTTCGGCGCCGCTTGTCGCAAAATACGTCTGAAGTTTAAGCGGTCTTATCAGTCTACGAATAGATGACAGAATATGTGCTTCATCATCAACAAATAAGGCAGATTCTCGTTGTATGTTTTCGGTAGAATCGACTGTCATTGCTACTCAGTACTCCGCAAGCATATTAACCAATAAAATTACTGGCCATTTGTGAATATAAAATATCAGCTTGTTCTAATGAACGGATTAAATCTTTTTTTGATTTAACGACATCAAGTGCCTGTTTGCTTATAAAAGAATAGCCATGACTTAATGGCGAACTTAAAAAGACACTGGCTATAGTATTAGATAACAACATGATTTTTGTTTCATCTGAACACTCTTCTGAACATTCTGAAGAACTTATATCGTCTTTAACAGATTGAATTAACTCACATACAGAAACAGGAAAGTGCCAATAGTCGAGAGCCTTTGCTGACAGACTTATATAGTTTAACTCGGTGAGTTTGTGAATCGTGCTTTTAAAAGACTGCTTTGTTTCCAAGGTTAAATTCATTGCCTGCTTAATTTTTTCACTTTCGATAGTTTCAAGAATGAGAATGCCAAAATGTTCGAATAATGCAGCCGTAAAAATATCGGAAGCATTTAATTTTTTGTAGTCAGCAAAAACTCTAGCTAAACAGGCTGAGTAAAGAGAATGCTGCCAGATTATTTTATAATTGAGTGCACCTTCAGTTTCTGCTTGCTTAGAATCCTTGAACTCATCCATTGCGGCTAATGAATAAACTAAGCTTCGTAAAGTGTGTTGACCTAAGATAATAGTGGCTTCTCTTATGGAACTAATCTCTCTACTTAAGCCGTAAAATGACGAATTGGCTATTTGAAGTACTCGCCCAGAAATAACCGGACAAGCAATTAACTTACCTTCTAAGACTTTAGGTTCGACAAAATCTTGCTTAAGTGCATCCAAGAGACTGGCAACTTCTTTTTGCATTTTAGGTAGGGTTTTGAGGACACTCTGTTCAATATCCAGGCTCATTATTGACTCTCCTTGCTTTCATTAATCTGAGCGTCAATATGATCTAAGTATTCAATTAGATTATTTTTAAGTATTTTTGCCTGTTTATCTTCTACCAAGTGGCTGAAAAAGTTTTCAAGATTGATCTTTCTTTGATTTATTTCATCTCGTGTGAGTGCTATTTCAGTCATTTTCATTACTCGCATAAAGAAGATAAGCAAAACAATCTTTTGATATTTCAGTCTTGATAGCGATAAATTGATAGCTTATATTTTGAAAAATAACGCTCTGTTTGTGGGGTTTATTGTTGCTTGATGATGCCAAGGAGTGTATTAATTTAACGGCTTCTAATGGCAGTATGTCATCTATTTTTTGACCAATTAGGGCAAGTGAACCAATAATGTCGTGGGCCTTTTTATTGGCATTAACAATATAAAAATCATCACTAATTCCGATAGAGAAAGACGGTAATAATTCAAATAATGTTTGGGAAAGTTGTAAGCGTTTGATATGTAGTGATAGTTCGTGTGTTTTCTCGGCCACTTTCGTTTCAAGGTTAGCGTTTAAGAGCTTTAATTCTTCAGTGAGTTGTTTGTTTTTATCACGGATAAAGTAGTAGTCGAAGGCATCATCGATTGTATGTAATAGATTTTCATCTTCCCATGGCTTGAAGAGTATTCTAAATACCGCACCTTCATTGACCGCCGATGTTAAACCCTCTATGGCCGTATAGCCGGTCAATAAAATTCGTATGACGGAAGGAAACTCTATTTGTATTTTTTCAAATAATTCTGAACCGGTCATTTCCGGCATTAGTTGGTCAGAAAGTATGACTTGAATACCTTCTTTGGGGATGAGCTCTAGCGCTTCTGCAGCAGATTCAGCGACATATATATCGTAGCCTTTACCTCGACAAATACGCTTGATTGATCGGGTAATGTTGGGTTCATCATCTACCAGAAGTATTCTTTTTTCTTGAGTCATCGAAATTTCTTTTTTGCATTAAGTGAAATAAGGTTAGTCAAGGAAGCTCACATCTGCAATCTTTTTGGGATTGATTATCTATATAGGTATCATTTCTAGATGGGCACTAATTAACAGTTTTTTAGAAAATACTAGACATTGTTAATGTAGTGTTTTTGGCTAACAAAAGTATTTGGATCAAAGTTTGGCAGCTTAGCGTGATCCAAATAGAGAGATACTGAATTTTGTTAGATATAAATTATTGTTTCAAATCTACTCTTGATTGCTTTATTTAAGATAAACAAGCCTACAGTTCAGAAATATCAGGCAACTAAACGCTTCTAAAATTATCTGGCTTGAAGGTGATTAAGTCCCACATACTATAAAAATGCGAACTGTGTCACATTAATCTAGGGGTTTGTTTAAAAAAGGCGAGATGCGAATGGCTATAAGAGGTTCTGTTGCGTGGGTCAATTATTTAGATAAAGTCGAGCTACCTGTTCTTTCTAATACCTTGAAATCTATTTGTTATATAACGGAATCAGATAGCGTAAAAATTGAAGAGCTCGTTAAAGTGATTCTGAACGATGCTGACTTAACCTCTAAAGTACTTAAACTCGCAAACTCTGCTTGTTACAACCCCCAACGCTTTCCAATTTCTACTATGAGCCGGGCGATTGTTCAAATTGGTTTTGAAAGCATCAAGGCGATTGCTATTTCATCGGCATTGGTTGATCAACTTGCGCGTAAAAATAATCAAAAGCAACTTTTTCAGAGCTTGGTGCGTTCTTTTCATGCTGCTGTCCAAGCTAAATATATGGCTTCCGATTATTCACCAGAAGAACAAGAAAAGATTTTTATTTCAGCATTATTATTTGATGTTGGGGAGGCTGCCTTCTGGTCATGTAGTTCATCTTTAACGGGCTTGCTTGAAGGCGGGGTTAATTGTCATGCAAATCAATTTATTGATGATCAAAAAGAAGTCTTAGGCACTTCGTTTAAATCAATTAGCAGAGGCCTAGCCAAGGCATGGCATTTAGGTGCCTTGCTTGAAGAAAGCTTACATGCTCCAAATTCAAGGCAAACTCGTATTGTTTGTGCTGCAGTGGATCTTGCGCATCATCATGATAAGAATGGTGATAAAAAAGGCTTGCAAGAACTGATAAAAACGATTGCTTTGTTAATGGATAAATCAGATACGCAGATTAAAAATGAATTAACTAAAAATACCGACAAAGCGGCCATACTTGCCGAACAATTTGGTATTAAAGGCGCCAAAACCTATTTAAAATCGAATCAAGCACGGCAGTCACTAATACCGAATACTCAAAAGCAATTCGAATCACTCATCCATATCTCTGAGTTAATTGCAGACAATAAAGGTTGGGATGCTATTCTCAATCTGGTTTTAGAGTCCATGCATAAAACGGTTGGCTTAGAGCGTTGTGCTTTTTTTATCGCAAAGCCAGGATCAGATAAATATCGGATATATAAGTATTCAGGCTATGCCAGCAAGGAATGGCTAGCAAAACCTGACATCTATATTAATAAGCCGCATGCCTTTCATGATACCCTCCTAAATAAAGAGACAAAGCTGATTCCGCTTGGTCAATGCCACAAAGAAGTGAATCAAGAAATGGCAGAAGCTGCTCCCTTTCATTGCATTATTCCATCGGTGATTGGTTGTTTTAACTGGCCTAGTCATTTTCATGGCTTTATCTACGCAGACCGGATTAATCAAACTGAGATTACTCAAGAACAAATCAGTAGCTTTCGTTTATTTCTCCATCAGATACAGCTTTTATTTTCAAATGTTCCCTGAGATCCTTGTCGATTTACCCGACTCTAACACTCCCCTTTGCAGGGGAGGGAATGACTAGTTTTAAGCTCCTAGCCTAACATTGCCCTTAATCAATAAAGCAGCGCCACTTGCTTGGTATTTCCTAATTTAGAGGTATCCGCTCTGTTCTTGATGGCCAGAAGAAAGAGTTTGTCATGGTCTACGAATGCAGTTCACCCACTGAGCGTCGTTGGTTTAATATGCGGGTATTGCGTATTTCAAGTGTCGTTCCTGTCAAAGCTGTTATATCACATGAGGATGTTACGCCACTCAAAAATATTGAGGAAAGGCTACGCGAGTTGTCTGAACTTGACGGTTTGACTGGTATAGCAAACCGACGGGTTTTTGAAACGACCCTCGAACGGGAATGGCTGCGATTGGCACGCGCAAAGTCATCTCTTTCTCTACTGATGCTTGATATCGATTGTTTTAAAATGCTCAACGATACTTACGGCCATCTTGAGGGTGATGCGTGCATTCGTGCTGTTGCCACAGTTATGGGTTCTGTATTCAAAAGGCCTGCTGATCTTGCTGCACGCTTCGGCGGAGAAGAATTCGTTGTGCTTCTTCCCGAGACGGAAATCGACCAAGCCATAAGTCTGGCCGAAACCCTTCGTATAAGGGTTTCTGAACTACAAATTCCCAATAAAAACTCTCTTGTCTCGAATACCATGACAGTCAGTATTGGTTGTGCTTGTATCTCTCCCTCCTCAGAGATTAAGCCCAATGAACTAATTGATCTTGCTGATAAAGCGCTCTATCAAGCAAAACGAGAAGGGCGTAACAGAGTCTGTCGTAGTAACATTCAAGAATTAGGCGTCATTGATACTTGAGCTATAGGGAATCTTAATTGTTTCAATCAGGCAGTCCAAGCCGGATTTGCATGCCATTGTTCAATCCAAAGTGGCAGTTCAGATGCAGGCATCGGGCGGGCAATACCATAACCCTGGGCTATCTCGCAACCCAAGGATAAAAGTACCTCGCCATGGGCTAAGGTCTCTACGCCTTCAGCTATTACTTGTCGTTTAAATACCTCAGCAAGACCGATAATGCCTTTCACTATGGCTAAGTCATCGCTATCGATTAGCATGTCACGCACAAAACTCTGGTCGATTTTTATTGAGCCTACCGGGAGTCGCTTGAGGTAGGCGAGGGAAGAATACCCTGTTCCAAAATCATCGAGGGAAAAGCCCACACCTAAACCTTGGCAGTCTTGAATAAGTGCGCTGACCTGGCTAACGTCTTCCAAGGCGGAGGTCTCAAGTATCTCTAGTTCGAGTTGACTTGCTTGTATACTTGGGTTGTTTGTCAGTGATATTGCTAGCTTAGATAAGAAGTTACTATCTTGTAGCTGATAGGCACCGACATTAACACTAACAGGAATCTGCTGGTTTAACTCATTCCAATAGCTCATCTGCCTCAATGCGCTATTAATTACCCAATCGCCTACCTCTAAACGGATTGAGTGTTCTTCAATAATATGTAAAAACTCAATAGGCCCTAATAATCCTCGTTCCGGGTGTAACCAGCGGATAAGGGCTTCTGCTCCCACGACTTCGCCAGTTCTCATGTTTATTTTAGGCTGGTAATATAATAAAAATTCGTTTTGATCAAGGGCTCGACGAATTTCATTGAGTTCTTCTTGAAGATTACGCTGTTCTTCAGCAGAATTTATATCGAAAAAATGATAACAGTTTTTATCTGATTCTTTAGCCATATACATAGCTTGATCAGCTTGACGCAGCAAAAGGTCAGCTTCTATACCACAAGTAGGATAGATTGAAACGCCGATACTCGCAGACACTTTTAGCCTAGTGTCGTTTATAATGACAGCCTTAGAGCTGGCATGCAGAAGACGATCTAGTACCGGTATACAATGACTAGGGTCGTCCAAGTTGCCAATAATGGCGACAAACTCATCTCCCCCAATACGCGCTAGCATATCACCCTCTCGAAGTGCTTCTGACATGCGTTGGGATAATTTTATTAATAATTGATCACCCATGCTATGACCATGGGAGTCATTAATAGTTTTAAACCCATCCAGGTCAAGGTAAACCACAGCTAACATTTTACCATTACGTTGATGCTGTAATAATTTGTGTGGCAGTCTGTCTGCTAATAAGGTTCTGTTTGGTAAGTTTGTCAGAGCATCATAATGGGCTGCATGCTCTAATTGATTTTGATGTGCCTTAATATCGGTAATATCGGTGATAAGTGACACATAATGCAGGGTCTTGGCATTAACATCATTCACTGCGCTAATAGAAATCATTTCCGGAAAACGTTCACCATTTTTCCTGCGGCTCCAAACTTCTCCATACCAATAGCCTTTATCTGCAGCAGATTGCCACATAATTGAATGACGCTCGGCTGACTGATCATCAGACAATAGTTTTTGTGCATTTTGACCCAGGGTATCTCCACGAGTAAAACCAGTGATCTGGGTAAAGGTATTATTAACATCTAAAACCATGCCCTTGGCATCGGTGATCATAATGCCTTCATGTGCATGAGTGAATACACTTGCCGCGAGTTGAAGTTTGACCTGAGCTTGCTTACGCTCGGTGATATCCTGAATGGTTCCGATTATTCTGCTGGGTTTACCGCCCATATCAAATGTGATTTCGCCGTGTTGCCATACCCAACGGATTTCAGCATCATTTGCGCGTACTATTCTGTACTCTTTGTCGATTTGTTTGTCTTTTACACTTAGCTTTTTTGAAAAATAATTGAGTAATTCTTTACGGTCATCTGGATGAATTCTTTTAATCCACTTAGATGTAGATTTATGTCCATTATCATCATCTACTAAGCCAAATAATTGCTCTAGAATGGCGGATGAAATCCATTCATCAGCGACAATGTCTAGTTCATATGAACCAATAGATCCGATACGTTGAGTTTCACTTAACCAAAACTCCCGCTCTTGAAGTTTTTTCTCAATTTGTTTACGAATTGTGATATCCGTTAATATCAAGCGTTTTTCTACAGCATTCTCATTGGAACTCACTTCCATGAGCACAGTGCTTGAGCTATTTCCTCTGAGCGTAATTTCGTATGCAGGCAGGTGAGTTTCAAGGTCTGATTTAGCAATAAGGGTATTGAAATCTGCTAATGATGCTTCAGCCACGAAGTGTATTAAGTTTTTGCCTTGTAAGTTTTCACGTTCAGTGCCTAATAATCTGGCTGAGGCATGATTTGCGCGAGTAATAAGGCCATCTGTATTGAGCGTTAGGTAGCCAACAGGGGCAAAGTTATACAAATCAGTGAAGCTGGCAGCAGCAGATTCAGCATTATTCCTCGCTACTAATAACGCTTCATTCTGTGATTCAAGCTCAATTTTATGTACTTGAAGCTCCTGAAGTAGTCGTAAAGGATCGGTTTCTCCTAAAGCGAAAGGTTCATCTTTATTAATTATTTTTTGATCAGGCGATAACGGTCCTGTTTTTTTGCTCATATTTTCTTATCCTTTTTGTTGAGCAAGTTCACTTATTATCTTTCAGGTCAATTTTCGTTTGATGCAGCTCTTCATCCTTCAAATTAAAACGGGCTCGAAGTGCAGAAAGAGCTTTTTGTAAGGCTTTTTCTTCCATATCTTTTCGGCCAGTGATATCAGAAAAAATAATGACCACACCGTTGATTCGGTTATCTTGAGTACGGTAAGGCATAATCCGAACAACAAACCAGCGACCGTCTGTTGAAGATACTTGCTCTTCGCAAAATACTAAGGTCCTTAATACATTTTGAATGTTGTTGACCAATGCTGGATAGTTCAAGACACTGACCAGATCTGTAATAGGTCGGCCCACATCACTGGGTATCAACTTGATGATGGAAGTGACTTGGTCAGTGAATCGGCGAACACACAAGTCATTATCGAGGAATAGAGTAGCAATATCGGTACTGTTTAATAAGTTATTCATATCATCACTGGCTTTTGATAGCTCATCTACCTTGGCGCTCAATTCGTGATTCACTGTTTGCAATTCCTCATTCATGGATTGCATTTCTTCCTTAGAGGTCGTTAGTTCTTCATTGGTGCTTTGAAGTTCTTCATTGGTACTTTGCAACTCTTCGTTTGTCGACTTTAGTTCTTCTTGAGATGTTTGCATTTCTTCACGACTACGTTGTAACTCTTCCCGAGAACGAGCCAGTTCAAGGCTAAGAAGCTCTAACTGAGAATTTTGTTTAGAATTTTTATGAACTCTATTGCTTGTACTCAAAGCTTGAGATGCTTGCAAGGCCTTGGTCGAAACGGGCACATCAATAAATGCGACGATAACCATGTCTTTCAGAGATATAGGTTCTTGTATACGCTTGATGAATATATTCACCAGACGGGTACCAACTTGGATATTTTCTAGTTCTACTTTTACAGTTTCACGCAGCGCACGACTAAAGCCTTCAGCTAAGGGGGCAGATAAACCATCTCTCGCCATTGCAAATAAATTGTTATTTACCTTGCCTGCAGCAGGCTCAAGATAGTTGCCGGTTTTGCCATTGATATAGAGAATATCTCCATTATTTGTTGAAAGAACCGCCGATGGTGCAAAGTGTTGCAATAAAAATGAGTTTGTTAGCTCTTGCAGGTTTGGTTCTTTTGATTGTTGAAGCATTGGTCTACCAATTTGTGTATTGTGAGAATGTTTGGCGGCATTTACAGCAGGAAACAGGACTTGCTCAGAAATTTTAACATTGTCTATTCGTTTATAAATACGGGTTTTTCCATGGACTTTTCTGAAAAGTTCATGGGCGTTGCCAACAGTTTCTGAGGTTCCTAAAACCAAGAGTCCATCAGGGTTCAAGCTGTAATGAAAAAGAGGCAATAATTTTTTTTGTAATGAGGTTTCAAGATAAATAAGCAAATTACGACAGGTCAGAATGTCTAGCTTGGTAAAGGGCGGATCCATCACCAGATTTTGTGGTGCAAAAATAACCATCTCTCGGATTTCTTTGCAAATTCGATAGTGGCCATTTTCTTGTATAAAAAAACGTTTAAGTCGCGCCTCAGATACTTCTTGACTAATGCTTGATGAGAAAATACCCGTTCTGGCTTTATCAATGGCTTCATGATCGAGATCAGTGGCATATATTTGCAGTGAGTAAAGATTAAGCTGGCCGCTTTTCTCTAATGCCTCTCGAAAGATTATCGCTAGGCTATACGCCTCTTCTCCTGTTGAACAGGCGGTAACCCAAGCTCTAATTGTGCCACCTGCTGGGTGCTTGGAAAGTAAATTAGGAATGGCGTCTTTTTTCAGCTGCTCCCAGACTTCTGGATCACGGAAAAAGCTGGTGACGCCAATCAGTAGCTCTTTGAATAATAATTCCGCTTCAGAGGGATTGGCTCGAATATAACGAAGGTAGTCAGAAATTTTGAGTAATTGATGCAAAGCCATACGCCGTTCAACTCGACGGTAAATAGTGGCTTTTTTATATAATGAGAAATCATGCGCTGTTCTTGAGCGTAAAATAACTAATATTCTTTCTAAATAGTTTAAGTCTGTATCGTCGTCTTTCAGGGCAGAATTACTGTTTATATTTATGGCAAGTAATGAATTTTGTGCCAGAAAACTCACTATTTCTTTTATCAAGTCTTCGGCAGGGGCAACCGCATCAGCAAGGCCTGCGTTTATCGCACTGCAGGGCATGCTGTCGAATTTTGCTGAAGAGGGGCTTTGAATAAAGGCAGCACCAGCCTGATCCTTTATGGCGCGTAAACCCAATGTTCCATCCGATCCCATACCTGAAAGGATGACACCGATACTATCTTCATTTTTATCAAGAGCCAGAGACTTGAAAAAAAAGTCTATAGGAAGGCCTTGGCCATGTGGTTTTGTTGGTTTTAGTAAATTCAGCACATCATTCACGATAGATAGATCAAAACCCGGCGCTATAATGTAAATGTTGTTGGCTTTTACTACCGTCTGATCAGAAATCTGTTGAACGGGTATGGGGGTGATGCGTTGTAACAATTCACACATTGTTCCTTTGTGATGCGGGTCAAGATGTTGAACGATGACAAAGGCCATGCCAGTATCAGGTGGAACATTAGCAAAAAATTGCTCTAGGGCTTCCAGGCCCCCGGCGGAGGCACCAATGCCAATAACGGGAATGCGATGACTTATTTGTGGCATAGTATTGGTAGTTACTTTATTTGACTTATTCTTTGTAGATTGTGCTTTAGCACTGGGCGAATTCATCTTAGTTATTATTCGTTAATGAGAAGGGTTGCCAGAAAGGCTTAAACCAGTCTGCGCTATGACCAAGTTAAACACAATGAATAGAGCTGGTATACCTATAAAGAGGTACTTCAATGCCAGTATTAACAAACCAAAGTTTCAGTCTGGCCTGTATTAACATCATAATAGTCTATTTTGACGGTATTGAAGTTAAGGTCGACAAATAAGTGGCAATAATATTCACCATGACGCCAGGCCATCGCGACGCTGGAATTATTCGAGTAGTTTAGCTCAAAATGGCCATCGAAGGCTGCGTAGTTACTGCGGAATTTCATTAGACTCAGGAGCCGCTGGACGACGGGTTTTTGAATCTCCTCTTCGACTTCTTCCATCGTGTAAAAGTGGCGATTAATGTCCCGTAGCTCGCCACTTTGCTCCATGAGTTCGTTGTCATTACAGCCCGCAAAAAGCCCAACATAATAAACTTGTGGAATGCCTGGCGTGAAAAACTGAATGGCTCTGGCAGCAATATAGGCATCATCATTTTGCATGAGCGCATCATAAAAGGTACAGGTCAGTTGATAGATGGCACCCACACTATGAATGTTCGCTGCCGATTTGCGCATAATTGGGTCAGCGCTTCGCGCATCAATATTATCGATGAGGTTTTTGATTTTTTCTTCTGGTAATACGCCTTCAACATCCGGAATACAAATGCCATCATGGGTGTCTAAAACGGTGACCATATTGCGAGGGCACATGCGCAACCAGTTTTTAAGATAAACGCTATTAGCGTCTAATAATGAATACAGCAGTAGTGGCGGCAAAGCAAAGCCGTAAGGGTGCATATTACGCCGACTGATTGCATACTGATAACTTGTATGGTCGTGGACTTCGGGCAAGCATTCTGCACCGTGTTTTAGAGCCACTTCGTTGACCCAGTCGAGTATCTGATAGACTTCGGGCTCAACCAGAAAGCAGCTGGTACCCATGCGTTTTGTGGTGTAACCAAAGGCGTCGAGGCGTAACAATTTTACGCCTTTAGAGGTAAGGAAACCGATATAGCTTTCCATCAGTTTGTAAGCTAGATCCGATTCATAATTGAGATCAATTTGTTGCTCTGTAAAGGTAGACCAGACGCGTGTTTTTGTACCATCGGCCAGTATCACTTCACGGAAAGGTTCTTTTTCTTTTCGAATATGGATTTTGGCCATGTCATCAGGCGAGATATCACCGAACTTGTCGACATGCACAAACAGCTCGGCATATTTCGAGTCAAAACCATTGGCGATAAAATCTTTAAACTCGGGTGATTCATCTGAGATATGATTGACTGTTAGGTCGACACACAAGTCGTATTGTTGCGTGAATGCTTCAATGTCATCCCAGGTTCCGTAGGCTGGATCTACTTCTTTGTGTGTTAGCGGTGAGAACCCGCTGTCGGCATTGGAGGGGAAAAATGGCAGTATATGCAAACCTCCGATGGCCTCGGACAGATGCTTGTCAACAACGGTATAAAGGTCTTTCAAGTCATTACCAATGCGATTTGGATAACAGATTAATTGCACTGCATTTTTGAGCAGCATACTTTTGGCTCCTGATTTTTATTTTGTGTCGTGGTGTTGATTCGAACATTATTCGCAGCATAACGGCAAGCTCTGGAAAGCTTGCCGCGTATATTACGGAGTCAAGCGCAATCATCCAAGGGCAGTGTTTTTTGTAATTTAGCGTTACGCCGCTGCTCAACAGCTTCAATAAACTCTTGCCCCCAATACTCTATGTCATAACGAGATACTATTTCAAAGGCTTCATCGAGACGATTCCTGGCTTCGCTTCGGCTGATGGTTAAACCGTAGTAACAGGTGTCTGCCAGTTCCTGTGGATGATGTGGATTCGCTAGAATGACACCACGAAGTTCAGCTGCCGCTCCGGCAAATTCGGAAAGCACCAGTACACCGCTGCCTTTGGTTAGACCTTGAGTCGCGACATATTCTTTGGCTACCAGATTCAGGCCATCTCGCAAGGGGGTAATCCACATAAGATCTGCCACGGTGTAATAAGCTACCAAATCTTCAAATGGCAAGGCACGGAAAAAGAACTGCACCGGCGTCCAGCCAACCTGTGCAAAGTGACCATTAATACGTCCTACCGTCTGTTCAATCTGAGAGAGTAATTCATCATAAATGGTCATTCCGGTAGCGGCGGGCACACAGACCATCATCAGTGTGACTTTGCTTAAAAGTTCCGGATGCTCAGTGAGCATGCGCTCATATGCTTCCAGTTTCTCAATAATGCCTTTTGTGAAGTCAAGTCGCTCCACAGATAATATTAGCCTGATACCCGCCAGCTCCTGGCGAAGCGTTTCCATCTTGGCAAGTACGCTTTCATCTGTTAAGGCATGGCGTACCCGATTTAAATCGAGGCCAACCGGGTGAGCGCCTAAGCCAATCACTCTATCATTCACTTTAATCTCGGTGCTCATTTCATCGAGACCCACGGCGCAGCCATAGGTTAAAAAGCGGGGCGCGCAGCTCATTTTTTTAGTTACTTCAAGCGGGGTGACGCCTCGGGCGACATCGACAAAATTCTCGGACTGCTTTGGAATATGAAAGCCAATATAATCACATTGTAATAAGCTGCCTATGATCTCTCTGCGCCAAGGAAGCACGTTAAAGACATCAGCAGAGGGGAAGTAGGTGTGATGGAAAAAGGCAATCGTAAGATCCGGGCGCATCTCACGTAAAAATGCAGGAACCATCCAAAGATTGTAATCATGAATCCAGACAACGGCATTCTCGGCTGCTTCTTCAGCGGTACGTTCGGCAAACATTTTATTCACCTTGAGATAAACTTGCCAATGATCGTCACGGAAGGTCGCGCGTTCCCAAAAGGTATGCAGGGTTGGCCAAAAGGCTTCTTTAGAAAAACGCTTGTAAAATATATCAAGGTCTTCTTCACTCAAGGGGACTCTTGCTGCGACTAGTTTTTCATAGCGTTTGGTGTCCACTTCAGTGTGCGTCTGGAAGGGGCCAAACTTGGGGTCATCAATGGACCATGCGACCCATGAACCGGCTTTGCCATCGGCAAAAAAGCTTAGTAGCGTAGGAATAATACCGTTAGGTGATGTTGGTCGACGTCTGATTAGCTCACCCTTCTCAATGACTTCTTCATAAGGTAGACGATGGTAGACAATCACCAGATCTGACTTGCCCGAGCTCATGTTATCAGGTATTTCGGCTTCAATACCTTCATGTCCCAGAAAACCAAAATGTTCGAAGGCCTCCAGAATGCCGCCACAGCCAGAAGCATCTGCATGAAAAACTCGGGCCTGATGTTTAGTAGCGTTAAGCAGCCCGGTTTCGGATTCACCGACACAGACGCCTTTGAAATTGTGTTGATACATAGATAAATCATTCAGCGTGTCTCCGGCCACCATGACGGCGTCTGGGTCAACGCCAAGGTGCTCAACCAGGCGGGATAGGGTACGCCCTTTATTTACGCCTTGAGGTAGTATGTCCAGATATTTACCTGCCGAAAACAAAACATCGCAGGATAGTTTTTCCATGTGTCCTCTCATATCTTGAGTGACTACTTCGTTATGACAAAAATACGAGACACGGCGTTCCTGAGGGACTTCCTGGCGTTGTAAACCCTCAAATGAAGATAAGGCTTCTTCTATAATTTGCTCACCCGGCCAAAGGTCATCGATTTCACCTTGTATAGGTTGTATAGCTTGTTGGGAATCGCCATGCACGACGGTGCAACCCACATCGCAAATTATATAGTTCGGCTGAGGTATGGTCGGGTCAGATAATAAGGGGATGACAGATTCCAAACCTCGACCGGTGACAAACACAAGGTCAATTTCTGGATGGGCAGAGATCAGTTGATAGAGTTTTAGGCGCTTTTCTGGAGCGCCCGCGAGAAATGTGCCGTCTAGATCAGTGGCAAGTAGCATTCGTTACTCCTGTATATGTCTAACTTAATATCCAAGAGTTCGGCAAAACATTAAATGTTTGACGGTTTCCGCACAGCGCGGGTAATGTTTTGCTAAACCCGGATCCCTGGGAGCAATGAGTATATCACATATCGATTCAAGCTCTTGTGAGCAGCAAATACAAATTGCTTTTTACATCAGTCGTTAAGCTCAGGGGCCGAATGGCATGACAGTCATTTATTCCCATGTGTAGGCTTGATTCCTGCAGGTTTCATGCCGGGAGATATTAACTATTGTGACTGACGGGGTATTTGAAAGTCTAATTAGTAATTTAAAAACAGTAAGTTAAGAGTCTTATAAATAAAGCGTTTCTGGTGCAGTCTATTTAAAAAGAAGTGCGCAAGGATGCTGTGCTTTTATGGCTGATGGCTGGTATTCCATGTTTTTTATGATGGCTGGCGTACCTCTTGCACAGCTTGTATAAAGGTATTCACAAAGGAGAAGCAAAAAAATTAAGAACGTACCTCTCGTGTTTATGCATCTGTTATACGGCGCGGTTGGCAGGCCGTAGAAATAACAAACCAAGGAGTTGATTATCTGGTCTATTATGCACCCTATTAGTGCGATTCTGGGCAGTGTCGCACTATTACAACTCGGAAGTGGTTTGCTCAATACTTTGCTGGCACTGACGGCCAATGAGCAAGGTTACTCCACTACCTGGATCGGGGCCATCATGTCCGGTTTTTTTGTTGGCTTTGCTTGCGGCATATTCGTGAGTGGTCGTTTAATACGCCGTATGGGGCATATCCGAACATTTGCTTTCTGTGCTTCGCTCTGTGCATCTATCGCTTTATTACATGTGATTTGGGTGGATACCTGGGGCTGGCTCTTGCTGCGTTTTTGTTATGGTATAGCCTTTGTGACGTTGATGACGGTGATTGAAAGCTGGCTCAATACGCGCGCGATAAAGGAAGAGCGGGGCCGTATTTTTGCGGTCTATATGGTGGTTAACCTCGGTGCTATCGCGCTGGCTCAGCAACTCTTGCGTTTAAGTCCTGAATCACTACTGACACTTTTCTCAGTGTCAGCCATCTTAAGCTGTTGGGCTCTACTGCCCATTACGATTACCAGTCGTAGTCAACCTCAAATTCCGGAACGCTCACAAAGTACGCTTAAAAAACTGGTTAAATTTGCACCACTTGCCGTAGCGACGTCTGCTCTTTCCGGTTTAGCCATGGGAGCATTCTGGGGAATGGCACCTCTGTATGCCAGTAAGCTGGGTTTTGACTTTTCCCAGGTGGGTTTGTTAATGAGTTTGACTATTGTAGGTGGAGCTCTGTTGCAAATTCCCATCGGGCGTTTTTCCGACACCCACGATCGTCGAAAGATTCTTATCTATGTTTCAGCTTTGGCTGCACTGATGTGCGCTTCGATGCCTTTTGCGCAAAACCAAACAATGTTAATGATTCAGTTTTTTGTGTGGGGCGGTTTGTCTTTTTCACTTTATCCTTTAGGGGTTGCCCAGCTTTTAGATCAATTACATGCGGATGAAGTGGTCTCAGGCTCAACCGATATGTTGGTATTGCATGGCGCAGGTGCGGCTTTAGCACCTATGTTTGTGGGTATGATAATGAATGTTGTTGGTATCCAGGGTATGCCGATTTATATGGCGGTAATACTTGGTTTACTGGCATGCTACGCGATGTATCAGGTGAGGCATGTGTCGGTCTTGACTGCAGGTGAGCACGCGCACTTTGAGCCTATGATGCAAAGTTCTCATGAGATTGTTGTTTTAATTGAGAAAGAAGAGTCAAAAGAAGCATAGGGTCGTAGGCTAAAAGTAATCATTCATACCTCTGCTAAAGAGAAGGTCAAGGTTGAATGAAGGGCTTCATCCTATTCATTTGAGGTGCTACCATTTAAAGTATGCACCTTCGGCTAATAGCTCAAAAAAAGCCTTATGGGTTCAAAGCCGAGTGCATTTAGCGACCTGTCCTATTCTTGAACGCAAGCGATATATAACAATAAAAAAGGTGAAATATGGAAAATATCAGCAAAAAAATCTTAACATTCTTCCATTTCTTAGCCGCTATTATACTGATACTCATTTCCTTAGTAATTATGGGCTGGTCTGTATACGAAGTATTTACAAATATTATCGCTGAAAACAAAGAAGAATTTATTCCATTAATACTGCAATCGGTAGGTGCCATTATCATCGCTGCAGCCATTATTGATGTCGCACAATACATTATTGAAGAGGAAGTTTTTCAGAATAAAGAGCTTCGGGATCCTAAAGAAGCACGCAAGACAATTACCAAAATAATGGTCATCATCTCTATAGCGGTCAGTATCGAAGGTCTGGTTTATATTTTTAAGGCAGGTACAAAAGATTTGCAGCTTTTAGTTTATCCTGCAGCGATTATTTTTGTTTCCTCTTTCTCAATTATCGCTTTAGGTATTTATCAAAAATTAAGTTTAGATGTTGAAAGTAAAACAGGTGATGAAGAAGTCTAAAGTCTGAAGTGACCAATCGATATCACTATTTTATCGAGTGAAATGCAACCCTCAAATATGAATTAGAAATTGAACTCGAATCTAAACTTGCTAAAGCCATGTTAAACAATACCGAGCAGCTGCAATTCGAAGTGAGCCTAGAGTCGGGGAAATTAAAAATTTAATTTAGGTATAACTTTGAATGATTTCGTAGAAAAAGTACCAAAAATACCCTCAGTGAAAATCGAAGAGTTTTAGCGCTAATGTACCTGATTTTTTTAACAAGTCTTTTAAATATGCTATGTTTAATCTTATCTTAGATTCGAATGTCACTAACTTAAGCCCGTCTTCCCCGCGCAGGCGATGTATGGACTCCACCAACCTAATTACGTAGGCTA
>TARA_R110001592_G_scaffold1970_5_pt1 | contig 60113 bp, 57 predicted proteins | sample TARA_R110001592 | Tara Oceans TARA_R110001592 (sample SAMEA4398387) | marine metagenome | biome: Polar Biome; feature: [SRF] surface water layer (ENVO:00010504); material: water (ENVO:00002006), including particulate matter (ENVO:01000060) such as... | depth 5 m | reverse complement strand
GTCTACTTCGCTGGTAAAGTCTCTTGCCGTGGTTCCCCAAGTGTTCTGGGGAATTGTTTCAAAGCGCTCGTCTGGAGTGCCATCGTCGGGGCCAAGGGTGGCTCTGAATTCGTTGTTTCCGGCTCTAAACCCTTTCCAACCTAGGTCGATCTGTATGTTACAATCGGCGTTCATATAAACGTATACGCCTTCGCCGCCGTGATCGTCTGGTCCGTTAACCTCGCCGTAGATCGATGAGTTCTCACCCTCGTAATCGTTAACAACTTCGTCCACCGCTTCTTGGATGGCAGCTTCATCAATCTGACCGGTAAAGTTGACATCACGGTTTCGGGTGGATAGATAATCATTCATCTCTTGAAAGCCTTCAAAATCGTTTGAATGTTCGCCGGCTTCTTCAACCGATGTGATGCCCATCTTTTTAATGAACCAGTCGATGTGATCCCACATTTCGTCGGGAGGTGCGTCGTTGTTGCGGCCCTTGATCTGGTAAAGTGTCTCATCATCCCATGTCATCGTGATATAGGACGAGGATGCCTTGCGCTTTGCTTGGCGCTTGCGGAGCGATACTAGGACACCGCGAGTGTCGCCACCACAGTGTCCCATCCGTTCGCCCTCTGCCGGGCAGTTAGACACGTCGAGGTTATACCAATAGGAGCCGTCGTCAAACTGGTGTATGACTTGCTCTGGATCTTCTCGGTTCAGTAAATCTTCTTTGGCTATGTTATAGGCTGAATTGAGATCATCTTCGTTTTTGATCATCTCATAGTTGGTTGGCTCGTCGTTTAGCCATGAGAACAATTCATCATAACTGTTCCAGAAACGGCGGAACTCTGATATGGTAAATTCTTGCAGGAATTCTTTTACGGCTTCAACCTTTTCGGAAGGTACACCGGATTTGCTTAATGACTTGAGTGCTTTCATAAATGACTTGCGCCAAGTGCCGCATGGCTTGGCGATGGCGGCCTTTACATTCTGTACGACGAAGGCGATCTTCTTGTTTTGCTCGATGGTTTCGTCGTCGTATCCCACCCGGTTCTGAGGTCCAACGTCTCGGTTGACGCGATAGGGAGTGATTGTGCGTGCGACAATGCCGCCGTCTGCGACAGTGTTTACCTGTATCTGGTCCTCGAAGTTCTCCCCCATGAAGTTAACCCAGAACTCCTGCGGCCGCGAAACATAGCCGCGGTTTAGATCAAACGTCTTCCACTGATTGCCAGCGTACATCTTTGACTTCTCGGGCGCGTTCGGCATCGCGTTCTCAATAAAGTCAACGATATTCTCGGGGAGTCCGATGTCTCGTAGGCCCTCCGTTAAAACTTCTTCTCGAAGATACTCGAACCAGCTGCCTGTGGATATATCCATTAATTAAACTCCATACTATAAATAGTCATTTTAAAGACTATCTACGCAAATTGCGAAGTCTTTAATAATTCAGAGGTTTCTGCCCAATCTTTTACTTCGATGGCTACACCGTTCTTATTGTTCCTGAGACTATTCGCTAGCGATGCATCGTTACCGGGTGGCGGGATCCTATCTCCAAAAAAAATTACCTTATTGTTTTCAATTGCGTCATTGAAATACTTATCAATTATTTGAGACTTATCGTCACCTATCTTGAAGATATCTATGCTAACGGCCCCACCTATAGCAAAATCTAAAGAGGTGTACCGTTCTTTAAGCAAAGATACGGTGCTCTCTCTTTCTTTGTGAACCTCATCATAGTCTGAGTATTCTTGTCTTTGCTCGGGGGCGGCCTCTCTACCTACAATTGAAAAGTTTACCATACCGACTCTTTCCTCATAATGGCGGCCGGTCTTTGTATGATATTCAGAAGTTTTAACGAGATTATCCAAGTCTCTGTAGAGGCCTTGCGGTGGGGCAAATTTATTTTTATAAACAATTTCCCATTGACTGTAGCCAATATCATTAATGTTATCAATTTTTTGATAAAATATGTTTCCCATACATGCAAAAACACCTGAACAAAGATCGAGAATTTCCATTCCAAGCTGATTCAGTATTCTGACAAATGAGCCGCCAGAGACAATGTATACCTCTTTGCCTCTCATCCATTTTAAAAACTGATTAGCAAAATTAGAATCCATCTTTTGTTTGGCATCTGTTAGGGTGCCGTCAACATCAAACAAGTAAATAATCCCCATTAACTCTCCCTAAATTAAACTATACTTTAACAGGGTTTGATCTTGAATTATCACCAATTTCAAGAACCTCGCTATATTCGATTGCCGTAACCTGATAGGGGCAGCCAGATTGAATATTTATTGCTTCGCCCTCTTTAAATAATTCTGTCTTTATTGGGTGTTGTACTGGATCGAACTGGAAGAGTTCGTCGCCGTATTTGATTTCAACCAAGCCGCTCATGACGTATAAAGTTTCGTTCTTGTTTGTATAGTATTTAAAGCTTGTGCTTTTACCGGCGTTGATGTGGAGGATCTTGCCGCCAATAGTAGACATGGCCGGCCAAGAAATCTCCCACCCCCACTCTTTTTTGTTTTTATTGGGTTTTGCTCTCCAAGCCGTTTTATATTCGGTTATGCTGTTCGTAATTGTCATATAGCTCCTATTTCCATAATACCTGAATAAGTACGATAATTATAGACAATATCACGCAAATTAATGTTTTAGGACTAAACATGCTTTCATTCAGCAAATACCATGTTAAAACCGGGAACACCAAAAAAGAAATACCAAAGGTTAATAGGCGGGCGCCCCAAATTGAATCGAGGGCTATCGTGGCATGCCTCCATCCAAAATAAAAAAGAAGACCACACGGGAAAGAATATATCGCCACAGTTATAACCGGGTGGTCGCGCCACCAATCCCAAATGTATTGAGAGTTTAGCTGAAACCACGCAAGTATGTGTCCGAGGCTGAAAAGCAGACACGCCATCAAGAAATCACGACTTAACAATTATCATCTCCTTTGCTGCAGCTGGATCGCTCTCCTTCCAGTACTCATTAAAATAATTAATATTGTAATTATTATAAATCTCTTCCAGTTTCTTGTGATAATTGCATATAATCATCCACCTGTTCTTTGTCGACAGCTGGCTAGCCAATTCAGCATGATCGATGTTTGGATTTAAAAGGGTGTCGACTTGAGCTGCCGGCAAAAGACGATATGAGAATCCGGGTGGGGTTGCAACAATATAATTATCTGACTGCAGGGTTTCAATTATTTTAAGACTTGATGCGCCCTCATGCATATCGACAGATAGGTTTAGCAAATCTAAATTTTTTATATTAAAATAAGCGAGTTCGTTAATATATTTGGTATCAATAAATTTTCCACCAAATATTTGGCCGTCCTCTGTACATCGGTTTAAAACATAAAATTGTGCGGATCTTACAAAAACATCAATGTTGGTTTGAAAATTCTCTTGCATATAGTGAAAGAATCTTTCATCAAAATATTCGTACTTCAACGTAAATTTAATAATTTCAATAAGACGGTCAGGATCATTTTTCAGGCATTCCCAAAATTCCTGAACACACCACCAATAAGTGTGTCCATTGATTTTTTTCCCTTCGTTGCATATAGCCAGTTCCAAGCCGCCAGAAGAAAAAAAAGGAAAATGAAATTCATCACAATCTTCTGGGAGTAGCTTTATGGCAGCGTTAAATCCACTAGCTCGATTATTCAATAATCTTAATGGTGTCTTCACTGTCCTCTTCCTTGGGTGTCAAAAAATGATCCATTAGATCAGTATAGCCGCCGATAAACGTAGTTTCGTCAGTATGGGAGTCCAGCTCCAATATAATCGGTATTGTCTCCCAGTTGTATTTGAGCTTTAATTCTTCCAAGTATAGCGGAGAATTGTCAACCAAGGTGAGGATATATTCAGATTCCGATTCATTTAATAAATTAATGGCGCGCACACAAAAGGGGCAAACCGTGGTCGCGTATATGTGATATTGCTTACTCACTATCGGCCTCTGTTTTCGGCGGGGCCATCACCTCTGGTGGCGGTGGGGCCGGCGGTGGCGCTTGTTTTTTGATAAGATATTCATGATAACCATATGCAATCGATGCACACTCATTGAGACTGTAATCAATCTCTGCCAATTCGTTTCTAATGTTATTAATGGCGGTCAGCAATTTGTTCGTCTCCCCATCATTGACATGACCTAAAGCATACGGCAAGTCTTCACCAAAAGACTGATCTAACTTCGATAGCCTTGTTAAAGAATTTGTAAGCAGCCTTTTAATTTCTACATCCATCTCGGATGCTAAAATAGAATATTGAACAGTTAATCTTTCACTCATTGTATTACCCTTTTAGTATATTTTTCTCTGCCGAAAACAGCCTTTCTTCTACCATTTCGGGCGGCCCAACAACTACAATTTCTTGGCCAGCGGCGCCTTTTTGCAATGAAATGCGAGTAAACCTCTGTCTCCGGTCTAAGCCACTCGGTAGTCGATTTTCATTCAATAATTTTAGGGAGTGGTCGTCTTCCCTCATTAATATAACATGCTCGGAGTTGATATAAACCTCTCTTAACTTGTATGTTTTACCTTCTGTGATATTAAGATCCTTCGCTATTTCAGTAAATTTTACGACGGGCATTTTTTCTCCAATAAATATAAATTTCTTTGATCAACATACCACTTCTGACCATTATAGAATACTTCGATAATATCATTTGGGCGTTTTTTGACAACGACCACCTTTGTTGGCTTGACGGTTTTATAATAACCAACAGGTACAACGGCGTCGTTGTGCTCATTTTCGTTAAATTGAAGCATTGTCACATTTTGTGGTACATAATATAAATCTCCAATATTTACAACTAGTTGCCCCATTGGCTAAACCTGCACAATAGCGTAGTTTGTTGTAATCAGAGTGCCGGCAACAGATATCGCATTCTGCAAGGCACATCTAGTCACCTTAACGGGATCGATAATCCCGGCCTCGATCATGTTTACCATCTCCCTACTTCGAAAGTCATAACCATACTCGTCACTAGACGTGTCGATATCTTGAATAATCAAATCGGCCGATGCACCAGCATTGAGGGCCATTTGTCGTAAGGGGCCGAAAGCGGATTCCAAAACAATTTTTACACCCAAGTCTTGTTCTGAGTTCTCAACCTCAACAACCAAATTGTTACAGGCTCGGATAAGGGCGGTACCACCGCCGGAAACAACTCCTTCGGCTTGTGCTGATTTCACCGCCTCCAATGCGTCCTCAATCCTATGTTTCTTTTCGATCATTTCAATTTCTGTGTGGGCGCCCACGTAAATCACAGCTACACCGGAGGCCAGCCTTGTGATTCTCTCTTGAATTGATTCGCACTCATGAATAGATTCAGTCTCGCTCAGTTCTTTTTTCAATAATTGGATGCGTTCATCTACCTTTTCATAATCAGAATTGGCGCCAACAATTGTTGTATTATATTTCGAAGACTCGATGCTTGTTGTGGAGCCAAAATGCTTAAGTTTTACCTCGCTTAATTTAATTCCAGATTCGCGAGTAATAAATTCCGCGTTTATTGAAAGAGCCAGATCGCTTAAAATATTTCGGCGCTCTTCTCCATATCGAGGCGCCTTTATGGCTCCAACCTTCAACGTACCCCTCATTGCATTCATAATCAATGCCGCCAAAGCCTGACCCTCGATTTCTTCGGCAACAATTACCAGAGGTCGACCTTCGCGAGAAACCAGCTCAAGGGTGGGCAGAATTTGCTCAACCGCTGATATTTTTGCATCAGTAACCAGTATTAGCGGGTCGGTATATTTCATCACGCCGCGCCTCTCATCTGTGATGAAGGCAGATGCACAATACCCGGAATCAAACTTAAAGCCCTCGGTAACATCCAACGTCGTGTCAACGGCCCGGGCCTCCTGAATAGTTACGGAACCATCCTTGCCGACACGATCAACCGCCATGGCAACCAAGTCGCCAATTGACTTATCGTTATTCGCTGATATTGTTGCAATGTGTGCGATATCGTCAATGCTCTTAACGGGCAAGGCCATATCTAGTAATCGTGCGCAGACTGCTGTACCGGCAAGATCCATACCTCGCTTCAATTCAATTGGGGAGACTCCGGCCGTAATATACTTCTGTGCGTTATTGATCAAAGATCGTGCAATAACGGTTGAGGTCGTAGTGCCATCGCCGGCATCAGAATTGGTTTTTATTGCTGCTTGCTTGATAATCTGTGCGCTTGAATTCATTATTAGATCGTCAAAGAACACAAATTTAGCAACCGTGACCCCATCTTTTGTGATAAACGGTGCTTTGTTTTTTTCCTGCAGAATTACGTTGCGGCCACGTGGGCCAAGAGTTGAGGCGACATTATCTGCTAATATATTCGCCCCCTCTAGAATCTTTTTCTGTAATGATTCGTCGTTATCATATTTTACTTGCGGCACTTTTCCTCCATGATAGTAATATTATAGCCAACTAATGATAGAATGTCAAGAACTATGATTCAGTTTTTTTCATATATTCTTCGGTTTCTGATTTAATGTTACCAGCAGTTCCTGCCGCGGCAAGGCCTTCTCCCTTATCCCCGGCAACAAAATATGCATTAATCTGCTCAGAGAGCATTTGAACTTTGGAAAATAGATCAAATATTTGCTGGTTAAGGACGTCAGCATATCTTTCTGCCAACTCAGTTACGGCCTGTCGGCCGACGTATATAATCCCGACATACCCAAAGCCATCTTTGTCATAACCTTTTTCTTTATAATAATTGGCGCCAATGGTAAATTGTGTTTCGCCGGCTGCGCCGGTATACCCAGAGGTTTTTGAAATCAATGTCCAAAATTTATTCTTGTCGCCTTCAAGTGTTGATTTTAAAATCTTAACCGACTCGGCGTAGCTTCTATATCCCTCATGAGCTATCTTCCCAACCTCTTTTCTGCGCGGATCGCCCGTTGGTAATTCTATTTCACTTCTTTTAATGGGGGCGCCAGTTTCTTTTGATACAATTATCAGCTTTTTCCCGCCGGGGGACGGCTTAAGCTCAAGTTGGGGTAGAACCTGGCTTAAATATCTTGCGTCATATACGGACACAAGATAGTCATAAACCTTTTTTGATGCCCCATGCAGTGAAGCTACTTGTTCATCGGATAAAAACTCTACATTTTGCTCCGTTTCCATCTCACCACTAGGCGAGGGCGAGGCCTCTAGATCATTTGGAAGAAGAAGCAAAGATGCATTTTTCTTGTTGCTGATTAATGATTCAAAAAAAGTATCCGAGGTAAAATCAAATTGAAAAAATCTAATGTATTCTTTTCCTTTGAGCTTTTCACTTGCGTCCTTCTCTTGGAACGATTTCAGCGCAACAACATATGTCATGCGCCCTTCGGCGCCGGCGGCGCCAACATATTGTCCACTTTGTGGATCTTGTTTGCCACCGCTGGGATCAATAAAATGATCAACCAGATCCTTATAGCTGCCATGCACATCTCCCGGCTTTTCAGTCAACAATTTTAAGCTTATTGGGTTGTTATCTGCATCGATTAGGTCTTGAATACCGGCGGTGCCGGCTGGTACTTGCTGGCCTGACAAAAGGGCTGACAGGAAGCCTTCAAACGTAAAGCCGGCAGCGGATGCATTGAAATGGATCATAATGTTAGTTAAAGTGTCCAAGAGTACAATATTGGTCAGAATCTCAGATACATCATCTGTTTGTGGCGGGTTTACCAAGAATTCATTAATTAGATCTATTTTATCTTTAAGGGTCGTGCCGTGTTGCACAATCCTGCCTAGAAGCTTTTGAATAATTTCTCTATCTTGCGAGCCTTCTTTTCCCCACATCTTTTCAGATATGCGAATAATTGGCATGGTAACTGTCAGTTCCTTATCACTAATCTTTTTGGCGGGGCCGTCTTGTTCAGTGATTAAATTAGAATCAACAACCTGTTCGACCATCTCAATCAATTGATTCAGTGTAAAATCCTTGCCATGATATTTTAATATGAGTTCTTCAAGGTTCATGTTTACACACCCCAGTCTTCTTCTGTAATTAGACTGTAAGAAAACATGTCCCCATATAGACCCTCAGACTTTTTTGCTAGCTTCATAAAATCATTGAACTCCGATGTTCTTGCAAAAACCTGGCAGCCGGCAGACCATTTATCAACGTTGGTTGAGTCACTGCCAGCTTTATGAATATTAATCCCATAATACCCCTCGGTAATTGAATCCGGATCATAATCAAGGATCTCATCTTTATTTTTGTCTCTGTAGCACTTAACCTTGCCGCCCCTCTGGACTAGCGCTGTATAGGACCGGTGTGTGCCAATTTTATAAACACCCCTATATTGTCCGGGTACCATAATTGCCGTGCCACCGACATTCATAGGCTTCTTAAGCCAATATTTTCCGGGATCTGTGGTGATTTGATAGCTTTTTACTTCCCAATTTTTTCTGCCATTTCGATAAACAACCAACATCATATCATCAAACTTGTTTGCTTTGGCGCATGAGTTTCTAATGCCAATTATATTAATATTCCATGAACTATTGCCATCAAAAAATGAATAACCCTTTTCATCAAATATGCTTTTAACCTTCTCGGCAATTAGTGAAGCATGCCACCCTTTTATAGTCGTCATTAATATTCTCCCATTATATAATTATATCAGCAATACCCAAATCAACTGCTTCTTGAGCCGATAAGTAAACATTGACTTTTTTCTCAATAAGCTTCTTCAGCTGTGTTTTCGTCATATTGGTTTCACTAACCAGGGCCTCGATATACATTTCTTGTATATTTTGGATGGCTTCCATTTCGTTAACCAAATCATGCAAGGCGCCGTGATTACCAGCATTTACTGCATGAATCATAACCCTACAATTTCTACCGATTTTGCGCTGGCCTTTGGTACCAGAAGCTAAAAGCAGAACACCTGCCGACATTACTTTTCCCCAACCAGTTGTGTGTACTTCCTGACTCGATGTCTGGATCTTTTTCATTAGATCATATATAGCGAACATATCATCTGCACATCCGCCGTATGTTGAGATGTGAAATTCAATTGGCTTGATTTCATCATCTTTAGAGTCTTCTGTGTGCATGTATTGCATAAAAGAATAAATTATATCAGCCGTTTTTTCCTGATCTAAATCAGAAAACAACCCGATTCGGTAAACCGAGTCATCTCCCACTTTTAAATCGCCGAGTAAATCACTGGCTGATACAATAGAAATCTTTTGTTCTTCTTGTGCGCTCGTTGCCTTAGCGGGGTCGAGATCACTCATGATTTCATGTATTAAATCTTTAATTTTTTGTTTTATAAAATTCATTCAACTTCTCCATCGCCTGTTCCCAGTCGTTAAAATCTACCATAAATTCATATTTGCCAGACAAGCACAGTTTAATATTCTGAATACTGCGTCTTTTCCAGCGATTAAATTCCTCTTCATTAATCGTGCGAATAGCATTAATGTTCTTTTCTGATTCTCCGCACTCTATCATTGCTTTATGTTTCAGTTGCTTAATATATGCCATATCAACGGATGCGTTCCCTAATAGTTTAAGTGATGCTTCAAGTGAATTACGAATCACAAGCATTGACAGGCCCAAAGATATTAGCGAACCATAAACCTTGGCAGTGACAATGCCAAAAATAAAAACTAAAACTGTATATAAAAACATTTCCATAGCAAACTCAGTATATCACAAAAAAATGCCACCGTCAAGCAAAAACGGTGGCAAATTACAACACGTTAATTGATTAACAAATTACTTTTCCAGCTTTTTGAGAATTCTTTCTGCGAGTTGAGACACTACGTCCTCAACACTCTTCTCTTTTTGAAGCCTTTGCGCAACTCTTTGTGCAACTACCTCAATTAAATCTTCTTCATTAAGCTCTTGCTCTTCTTCGTACTCTTCTTGCATGGGAGGCATCTCGTCACCCATCTCTCCAGCTGCGGGACCAGCATCCTCACCCCCTCCGAGTTCCGCATCTAAATCAAGTTCTCCTTCAAGCTCGTCATCTTCCATTCCGTCTGCTCCTACTGCCGCGGCAATTTTTTCCATGGCAGGCAGGGCTGCAGCAACGCTTTGAGCGTCTTCGGTTGAAAGCATAACTTCGCCGTCGCCGCCCATATCATCCATTGCAGGCGGTTCATCTTCCATTCCGGGCATGGGCTCGTCTTCCATCCCCATCCCTTCTTCCTCTTCCTCAAGAGTGTCGTCCTCATCAAACGATACCTCTTCTTCGACTGGCTCCTCGTCTAACGAGTAGATCTCATCAATCTTTTTCTCAGCCAACGACTCGAGATTAGCTAATTTAGCGAATTTTCGAAATTCGGCTTCGCTTAATAACTTCTTGCTCATAATATTAAAACTCCTTTAACGTGTTCTGTATTAAATAGTGCCCAGACATCTAAAAAGCTAAAAAAACGGGTTTTCATCGGATAGATTCTTTTTTATCTTTTTTAACGCTTTGGTTTCTATTTGTTTGATTCGCGCAAAGGTTACCCCAACGCGCAAAGACACTTCCCTCAAAGTAAGAGGTCCGTGATTATAGACTGTAACCAAACAACAATTATGATCATCGTCATAGTCTACCCAATATCTGCAATCTTCTACGGGGCATGCTGTGTTTGTCGAGAGGCATTTTCGCGAGCATTGACGTAATCCGTCAATAGACCTTTTATTCTTCATTTTTTACAAAATGCGCCTTTGCTTGCTCAATCATTGCACGATGCAAATCGCTAATCAAACCATATGGCTCAACGATTTCAACTTCGCCTTTAGAAAGCCAAAATTCCTCTGAGACAATATTATCTTCCTGATTAAATTCCCTATTGGTCCATCTGACCTTAATCCGGTCATCTCCCTTGAGTTGTTCATGATTTGTGACAACTCCAAAGTTAATGACGTTATTCTCTTTCGAGAAGTGTACTACAATTTCACCTATTTTATTCATAATTCTGGATACTCCTTTTCTATTAGATCGAATATGTTTTCTATTTCTTTGCCCTCAAACGAGAACTGTTTGGCCGTCTGGGCGCCCTCGTCAATTAGTTTTCTTGATTTTTTAATGTCTTCTTTACTCTGTATGTTGTTTTCTTTTCTGAAGTCTTCGACATAATCTAGGATTCTTGGATCTTTATTCAAGTATCCTGTTATAATTGAACGAAAAAATGCGGCCTGAGACATGCCATCATGCTTGAGTTGAATCTTAAGTTGTGCATGCCGATGATCTGATTCGTTAAATATAATTCTTTTTTGTTGTTTCCCATAGTCAATATCTGACATCAGTTGCTCTTTAGGATGTGCGTGCCGCTCTCGCCAATACTAGCATTTGTCTGTTTGATAAATTTGGCGTTCAAGTGTAATTGATTAATGTTGCGGGCGCCAGAATATGAAAATCCTGATCTAATTCCAGTCTCCAGTTCATGAACAACCTGTGATGCTGGACCCTTGCAGGGTACAAATGCCGATATCCCCTCCAGTGAGCTAGTTTTACCTCGCCATTTCATTTGTGCTTCTTTGCTGGCCATACCACGGTATACCTTATACTCATGACCATCTTTGTTTTTTATAGCCTCTCCCGGTGTCTCAATGGTGCCGGCCAACAATGAGCCAACCATTACCATTTGAGCGCCGGCGGCCAAAGCCTTAACCATATCTCCGGAGTTTTTAATTCCTCCGTCTGCAATCATACCCACGCCGCTAAGACGGCTAACTTCCGAGCACTCCATTACTGATTGCAAGGTAGAAACACCATGGCCAGTCTGAATCCTCGTTGAGCATATGGAACCTCCGCCAATGCCGACACGGACACTATCAGCCCCCCATACTACCAAATCTTCAAAGCCCTCCCTGGTTGCGATATTGCCGGCCATTAAATGAACTTCATCACTAAGTTTGCATTTCAGCGAAAAAAGTGCGTCCTTCATTAGAGTATGGTGGCCATGGGCGACATCTAAACAAAGTATGGTGGCGCCGGCGGCAACCAGCATCTCCGCTCTCTCAAGATAATCCCCGGTCACCCCAATTGCCGCGGCAACCGGCAAATCTTCCGGCAGTTCTTTTCGGACCGTCTTTACCATTTCAACTTGTTTTTCGACGGTGTTGTATCTGTGTAGTATTGCCATGGCGCCAAGCTTTCCCATTTTTATTGCCATATCGGTTTCAGACACCGTGTCCATGGGGGAGGCCACAATCGGAAGCAGAAAACTGTGCTGTGTGTCAAGTTCGACTCCAATGTTTATGTCGGCTCGAGATTTAATATCTGAATATTGTGGTACCAGCAGCACATCATCGTAACTTAAGCATTCACTTAAATTCATTGATCTTCCTTCTTTGGGTTTTGCTGTTTCTCTACTTGAGCGCCAAAATACTTGTTCAGAGTTTCCATGCTCTTTTCTGCCATAACGAGCTTGTCGGTCGACTTTTTGATTTCGTCAACAAAATCAGAATGCCCGCTGACGGCCGATGGTTCATTCAAAAACATTTCCAACGCTGATAGCGCTTCCTGGGCCTCTGACCGATATCTGTTAACTACTGCATAATATAAATTTAATTTCATTTTTTTATTCCTTTGTAATGTTTGTTTATATTTCTTTCAATGTATGATTTACTATACCATGTTTTTTTATTAGGAGCTGGCGGCTCCTTTAAAAATTGATACTTTTTATTTGGTACGATATTATATAAAAGTATTGTCGGTACGCCATCGAATCCCAAGGCTGCCGGCATTGTTGGGTATTTATCAACGTTGATTTTATAAAATTTTAAATCCGGATAATTTTCAGCTACCTCTTCAAGCAAATAATCTAAATTATTGCAATAATGACATCCGTTGCTATGAAACTTTATTAAGGCTGGGATCCCATCCTTACTCAGATTTTTGAACGTTTTTAAATCTAATTGTTCAACCAACATTCTCAACCGCCTTTGTCGCTAAATTGTGGCACTCGGGACAAAATAGTCTTACTATTTGCTCTTTTTCTCTGGTGACCACTCTCCAAGAGGATACCATTTTTTTATTGGCTTTGTCAAATAATTTTTCACAAACATTGCAACTTGTTGGTAGTTTTTCAAAAAGAGATATTTGTTCAGTTAATATTTGATTTTCTTTTGTTTGCTTTTTAAGCTTTCTTTTTTGCGCCCTATTCATGTGCCATCTCGTAAAGTTCAAAATCTTTTCTATAAATTCTTTCAATGGTTCTTTTAGATTTATTATTTAAAAATAAATTATAAAAGTTTTTTGAATCAGACTTGTTCTCATGAAGAACGTTGAATGTCTTAATTCCAACATGGTGTTCGATGATTGACGGTATTTTATGGATATCCCTCATGGCTACCAATTTATTAACCACAACCCTGCCGTCAATTGATACCATATAACTAGATGGCAGCATGTGGATTGCGGGTCCGGACTGGGGCCGGTTTGTGGTGGGTTCAAGTATACTATTATCCTTTAAAATTGCTGACCTTGATTTGTTCCAGTTTTCACAAAATATTAAATATTTTTCCCACTCATGCAGCATTCTTTCATCTGTGGCGCCTTGTGAATAATATTTCTTTCCATAATCAGAATGTACCATAAACGCAGACACAACTCTTTCGTATGGATTTCTAATTATTGCAAAAGACCAGCCAGGTAATCTTCCAAATTCATCATGATAGTCTGTAATCGTGTAGTGGCCACTTCCGCGCCAACGATAAGGATCGTGGCCACGGTTCTGGCGCCACAGAGGCGTTAGCGAAGTACATGAGCGACTCAATGCTTCTGATACACTTGTGCCACCGGCTTTTGGGATGTGGATAAAGCACAATTTATGACCTACGGAAACAAACGACAAGCTGATTATCGACTCATAGTATAGGTTTTCGGAGAGCCAGTATGGACACTCCCCGAGTCGGTACTATTGCTGAATACAACAACCGCGGATGGGAATGGGGCAGAGTTACTTGAGTTCCCAAACTTCAGTCGACCTTTTACAAAATGCACCTCTTTTGCCTTCATAATATAATCGTGCCAATAGCGAGTGTCGGTCCTTGCTGGAATTAACATCACAACGGTAGTATTTTCATTTTTGCTTTCATCAAAAGCCTTTTTAATCCAGCTATTAATTTCTCTACCATATGGGGGATTAACAAAGACTGTGTTATTATTCCAGTCTTTGCTGAGGCCGTCATCAGTGGTGGTGTAGTATCTTGAGCACTTTGCAGTATCCTCAGTTGCACACGGATCGAGCGTAAACGGCCCGAATCTCCAATTTAATTTATCAAAAAAATCTTTAGGGGTTTCCCATTCATTAGATTTTGAGCTAAACATTACTTTTTGTATTTTATCGTTCATTAAAATTTCTTCACTTTGTGTGGGTCCTTGATTATTGATTCCAAGCCGAGTCCCACAACAACGGCGATGGTTATATATGTTAACAGAAAAGCTGAGGTTACCTTATCTCTCAGACAACTCACTTTCCTTGGCCGCGATAGCGTTTTTTGTATTTCTTATTGCCGCCGTGAGGGCCGGGTGTTCCATACTTCGTTAACTGACTAGCTCCAATGCTAGTCTTCTTCTTTTTCTTTTTTGATTTTTCACCACTATTGTGGTTTTTCTTAGACGCCATGTGTGCTCCTTATGCTAATAGTCTAAATGTTCTGCCGATTGCGTAGGTGGAAAAGCCCCAATTTTCATCGTATTTCAATCTGGCCATATACGGTCGATTGAGATTAATCTTGTCTTTCTCAGGCTTGACACCCCAGCATCGGATTTTAGTTAAATTGTTGTTGCTGTCGATCACTTCAACAATCCAATACAGTTTTCCAGTCTTGGTTTTTCTTGGGATTATCTTACGAGGAATAAACCAACAAACCTCAAGATCAGAATCATATTCAGAAATTGGGGGGACAAACTTGTCGCTTAATCTCTGAATTGTCTCGAGACTTATAACAAGATTGATTGGAAATATTCCAGTTAAATCAGTCTTAAATTGTATAATCTCTTCCTCTGTGAAATCTCCCTCTGGTTGATATAATTCGATATTCTCACTAAGCTTCTTTAGATTCTTTGGTCGATCAACTACGCATGCAGACCAGAAGTGCTTTCTACCTGTGAACCTTTTGTCGATGATGTTGTCCAAAGCCCCGCCGCGGCACAAAGCATCAAGAGACTTCTTGTTTAGCTTGCTATAAGTTACCTCGTCATTAAAAAGAAGTGACTCGGCATCCTCAAATGGTCGGCAATTTAAAATTTGCTCAATTGCCGACACGCCCAACCCCTTGATTGATGTTAGTGGTTGAATAAGAGTTTTTCCATCGTCGCTAATTTCCCAGACTGTACCCGACTTGTTGATGTCGAGAGGCGCAATATCAAACCCATACTGTTTGGCAATATTAATGGCCTTTTCTTTTCTGGTTTCCGGCTCCTTATCTAAGAAGGCAGCCATCCATTCTGCGGGGTAGTAATTCCAAAGCCATGCGCACTGAAAGGAAATAACGCTATAGGAAACAGCATGGGACTTATTAAAGCCGTAACCCGAGAAGTATTCAAACTTGTTCCATAAAGAGGATGCGTCGTCCACTTTGATTCCTTTGTCAACGCAGCCATTAATAAATTTAATCCTCAACTGATCCGTAACATCGGCCTTTCCGGTACCTTTCTTCGTCAGGACCTTTCTTAGCATGTTTCCCTCATCGAGAGTCAAGCCTCCCAGCTTATTTGCTAGCAACGCAATTTGCTCTTGGAAGATAAGAAACCCAAATGTTTCCTGCGTAATCTCTCTTGATTCGTCGGTTAGGTATCTGATGTATTGTGGGCTTTCCTTAGCCTCCAGATACTCATCGTGCACGCCGGCAGACAGCGGGCCCGGGCGATAAATAGAGGTAATCGCAGATACATCAATAATGTTCCGAGGCTTCACCCGGGTACAAAATTTCTGCGCGCCTTGTTCGGTAAATTGGAATATGCCGGCCCATCTTCCTGCGTGGAAGACATTCTCATACACTTCTTGATTGTCCATATCGATCACATCTGGGTGTAATTTCTCATTATAATAGTTTAACACCTCTGCGAATGTTGGGTTTTCTACGCCGTGATGACGGCGCAGGATATGCTCGATGCACCCCTCCATCATCTTGAGGGTGGAGAGCCCAAGTAAGTCAAACTTAATGAAGCCCATCGGCTCAAGATGGCGGACGTTCTGTCCTTCAGCCCATGGGGCTTGTCGTACACCACCTGAATTGATCAGTGGCATATTTTCGTTTAAGTTTTCAGCAATGACAACGCCGCCGGCATGTCGGGAACAGGAACGAACTTGCCCCACAAGGCCCTCAACATGAGTCTTAACAGCCGGGTGCTTATTCAAGTAGGCTTGCAGGGAAGGAGAAAACTCCATCACCTCTTCCCAAGTGGGAACGTATACTCCTGCTTTGACACCGTGCTTTCTCTTAGCATCTGGTGTGGCCTCTCTCATCATAATGGAAGTAACTGTATTGACTTCGGTAAATGGAATATTATAAAGCTTTGATATATCTTTGATCAAGGACTTAAGCTGCAAAGTGTTCCAATTAGAGATTGGTGCTACACAATCTTCACCCCACATCTCAACCAGCTTTTCTTTCAGTGCCATGCTATCGGATACATCGTAATCGATATCCGGGTAGTCCGTGGCGTCAGAGCGCAGAAATCTTGAGAACAGTAGGCCATGCTTAATAGGATCGATCTGTGTGATTCCCAGCGCGTAGGCAACTAATGATCCCGCAGCCGAGCCGCGGCCCGGGCCGGCGAGCATCATATCAGTCGCGACATCTGCGATTGATTTCATTGTCAGGAAATATTTTGAAAAGCCGCGCTCATCGATGATATCAAGCTCTCTCTTTAGTCGGCTTGTATATTCTTTGTTAGTGTGAAAGCCTTGCTCTTTCAACCCTTCTAAGGCAAAGTTGACAAGCGCCTGTGTAGCCGTGAACCCAGCGGGTACAACAAATTCTGGCAAGCGTACTGTATTATCCGGCAAAAACGATTCGATGCGTTCAAATGCAATCTTGTGTGTCTCTTCTATACTCTGCAAAACCACATCATCATCATATTCAAAGCCCTGTTCTTGTGAGTATTGTTTATAGCTCTCCCACATTTGATCGCCGTTCTTGGGGTATAGTTCGTAACCAATTTCTTCAACGCCGGCGGGTAACTGAGACTCCTCTTCCGCCCATGAGGGCCGGCCCTTACCAAGCCAGCCGAGGCGTTTATAAAGCTCTCTGTCCTTCCATGCGTCAGGGTTGGGGTAATGGCTATCGGCTGTTGTTACTAACCGTACGCCAAATTCTTTAGCAACTTCAATTACATATTGGTTTAACTCATGTTGTTCTTTGATGTTGTTCCATTGAATTTCAGCGTACCAGCGATCTCCAAAGATATCGACCATCTGGCGCGTAGACTCTCTCATTGCCTCGAGGACAGCTTCGGGGCCTTCCTCTCGGTTCTCCCAGTAGTTGCCGGCATAAACTCCGCCTAGGCATGCTGACGAGGCAATAATACCTTCATTATACTTCTTTAGAAGTGCATAGTCAATACGTGGATATCGATAGAAGTTCTCTGCCTTATAGGACTCTGAAACCAGCTTAAACAAATTGTTGAGGCCTGTCTGATTTTGAGCTAGTAAGACCAGATGGCGCCGGCGCTTTAGGATCCCTTGGATTTTCTTGCTATCACCCTCGTCCTCAACAGTCGCTCCGGACTGTTCGTCTTTTTTGATCGAGCGCGCTTTCTTCTTGTCTTCCATCGCCTGATTGTACGCGTCGTGCCATTCGGCGATAGATGGTGTAAAATAGGCCTCGCACCCGAAAATGGGCTTAAATTCTTTGCCGGCCTGTTCCATCTTCTTTGCATGCAGAACCTGATATGCCAGACCATTCATATTACCATGGTCTGTGAGTGCTAGCGCATCGCAACCATTTTCATATGCAAAGTCCATGTGTGCCTGTGGGTATCCAATGGCATCGAAGAGTGAGCCGGCCACGCTATGTGCATGGAGGCCGACGAATTTAATTTGAGAGTTTATTTTGTTGTTCATTTTAATTTTGTTTGTTGGTTGTGTCGGCGGAACTTAGTTTTTCTAAAAGAGATTCAGTAACAATGTGCTCATCGTCCCCGCAAAGAACGATCCATCTATCATATAGATAATATCCCTTTTCGGGCAGTTTGTCAACCTTTTTTATCAATATACCTATCTTTGTTTCATTGATTGGAAATACGTCGGGTAGCCCCATAGGAGATGGAAATCTTACAAGATCACCTTTTTGAAATTTCTTCATTTAATTTATTTCTCTTCGTTGTTTTTCTAAAAGAATCACTAGGGAGCGCCACAGTAAAGCCGCTGGCCATGTATTCCTTATAACTACCCCACGAATCAATTGGGAAGTACCAAGAGAGAGAAATAATTTCTTTTTTTTCAATTGTTAGGTGTTTAAAGACCGTTTTTAGATCAAATTCTTTTGCTGACCACCTTTCTTGTATCGGCAAACGCTTACTCGGATATTTTTCGCCGGGGTCCGGAGGATAATACCCTCTTGTTGTTGTTTTGTTGACATGATTTCTACAATTTTTAAAATCTTCGCCCGTGAAAGTGAACCCAAGATATTCGTTATCCTTTACGGTTTTACCGTCATGCTCAACTAATATATTACTTTCGGTGGTCGCTATCTGAGTGCGGTATTTTCTTAGTTCATTTGGCTCATAAACACCATACGGAAAAGCACAATAATATTTATGTGGGGTTAACCATGAACTTAATGAATTAGATGTGGTATACGAAACGTATGCACCATAAAGTACGCTCCACCCCAAGCTGTCGCGACGATCACGATCCTTGGGGTGTACAGGTACGTAATAAATTGGAATTTCTTTTCTCGATTCGGTTGGGTATCGATCGTAAGTACGGCCATACCAGACCGGGTCTTGGATCCATTCACCAATCCTTTTCTTTAGGAGTGGCTGCATATCATTATTTGCAACTATCCAAATAGTGTGACACCCGACCATGGCACATTCGTATACCGCCCTTTCAATAGCGGTATAATTTTTCTCAATCGGCATCAAGGAATCATGCCAATCAAATCCAAAATCAAAATCGGCGCCGGCAACTGGCACAATTCCCGCTAGGTGCATAACTTGCTCATAATATTTTTAATTTTTTTATTCCCGGGCGCCATGTTGGACAATAAAAAACCTTCGCTATGTTGATTTAAAACAATTGATGCGTCTTCGGTTATTCGGGGTGGGGCTCTGTTTAAAATCTCCCGTCTTGAGCAAGAAGTTTTAATTGCGTAATATTTTTTTTTGCCCGTTTTTACATCAACCCCATTAGAGGCGCCCTTCATACCAAAATTTTTCATAATTTTTTCAGCTTTGAATCTTGCATATGTATCGGAATACTCAAATGTGTCAAGGTGTCTCTGGTCAATATAGGATATTATGCACGCATCTTTAATTTTAGAAGAAACCCTTCTAGATTCGTAAAACCATATTTCATTTACAAAGTCGTCGGTGGCCTCAATTAAGTCGATATCGTGGCGGCCGCCAGAGTGTACCGAAACCCAATCAAGGATAATATATCTTTCGTTTTCTTTTTTAGTTTTTAAGTTGCTATTTTCACAATCAAATACTGTTGCTTTCTTAAATCTGATTGTTGCTATTTTTGAGTATTCATTAAATATTTTTAATTCATTTTCTGAAAATCTGAATGAGTTTGCCAAATTTGCCGATGGTACAAGACCACAAAGATTTAAAATAAAATACAGCTTCTCCCATAGAAAAGCCTTTTTTTGCCCCAGCGAGACTTGGCCGGCTGGTGTGTTAAAGAGGTTGCTTTGACTTTTTAATAATTCTACGTCTTGTATCTCATCAAAATAATCAAATTCATGAGGGCATCGCGAAACCGTAAAAAAAACGGGAACTCCCTTGGTAAAGGAATATAGCAGCGCGCTCAATGAGCCGCCAATTACAATCTCGTCATAAGACGAATGGCACAGACTATTTTTCACCCTTTTTATCTTTTCTATGATCAATGATAGAAGCAATTGCGTTTGTTAAAGTCGAAGGGTCCGTGCCGCCTATACAAAAATAACCATCGGATCCATTATAGGGAGATCTAATACTCGCTTGAAAGCTTATTATATTGATCGACTCCAAAAGCTCTAATATATTATTACCGTAGCGATCTGAATCATATTCGATTTCTAACTTTGTAAAATTCAATTTCATGTTTACGCCATGTCAATCAACACACCGTAAATATAATTCTCTAAAATAACCGAGAATGTGTTTTTCCTACTTTTTAGTTCACTAATCATGCTGGCATCAACAACGATTAAATCCCCCTCAAGCAGCATTAAGTTACAATCTCTTGCCGATTTTAAAACCTTACACGTCATAAACGGTGACCGTCTTTGGGTATATTCTTCAGGTAGTAGAATATCGCCAGGTTCTACGTTGTCCTGCTCATCCTGTACCTCAACCCATACGTGTCTATTGACGGGATTAAATTTCATTTTTTACCTCTTTTAAAATAATGTTTTCATGTAGTTTGTATTCTTTTTCTGTTAAGAAAATATCTTCTCTGGCATTGCAAGTTTTGCAAAGCATTAATATATTAACATTCTTGCCAATTGCAGCCCGAATATTACTAGTCGGACCCCAATAGCAATCTTTGCAATTATTGCGCTTCTGGCATACCGATTTCAATCTTTTGCTGTCCATTAAGTGGTTAAAATTTCCCAATTAGCACCTCACATTATAGTACACGAATCATTTGTGCAAAACTTAGAACCAACGCCACCCTGATCAGTATCGATTCTTTTAATCGGGGTAATTTTACTAGTCATTTCTTCATAAACCTTTTTAGTTATTGGCTCGTATGGTGCTTGCTTATATCCGGTTTCTTCATATCTTAAAAACGATACTGCCTTCAATCTAGTTTCATACATTTCTAAAGCCTCTTTAATGCTGTGTGCTTCTTCTGGTTTAAATGTTACTGTGATCGAAACTGAATTGTCTGCCCAGTAGTGTTGGTACTGTGCTGCTATTTCAAGCTGTTCCCACAGTGATGCATCCTTCTTTCCTTTGACATAATAGGGCTCATGTACGGGGAACTCAACGCAAACTGTATTTGGGGAATATTCATCATTTTCAATATTATAGCCTGCTTCTTTTAAATTGTCAAGTAAGTCTGAATCTTTTCCAAATCTTATTCGTCTAATATAGTATTCATTTTCTGGAAAATGAATGCCCGGTGTGGAACCATTAAGAAGCGAAACTGTTCCGGATGGCTTGATACTTGTCATTCGAATGGATCGCGGAACGCACAACCAATTGGAATAATTTTTGTCTAGATCACGAATGTGATCATATGCATTATCACACCAGCTTAAAATTTCTCTACGTCCAAATTTGTTAAACGCCTGGATCACTCCTGACTGCGACAACCCGATCCTTCGATTTTTCAACATGATCGCATTGGTTTCTGGCCAGTGAGTATTAATGAGGGTGACTGTTTTTCCGTATAGGTATGCTATCTTTAGCGTCTTAAGGTAGTCATCATAATCCTCATGCTTGGCCGGATATGTTTCTACCAGACAGCATAATTCAGCATCCTCCAATTGTTGTTCAACGCATGGATTAAAACCCACGACATTGATATCGTCATACTTTATTCCATCTTTAAACCTACCATGCGTGCGTGCGTTGTCAAGCCAAATATACCCAGGCTCTCCATTAACTTGGCTCTGCTCTGCATGCCAAGTATAGTCCATCCCCACTTTTGCGTGAAACGAGTTATTTGAATTCCATCGATGATGGTAAAGCTTTTCTTGATCATTCTTCATCATCAAATACTGTTTATCATCGTGTTCCCCAATGGCTAGCGCAGCGGAGCGCCTAACATTTCCAGAAACCACACAGCGGCCGATAAGATTTTGTGTATCAACTAAATCTGTGGATGAGATTGGTTGGCCAATCCTTGAGTTATACAATTCGGTTAGTGATTCGTGCAGCTCCATCAAGGGGACGGGGCCGCTAGATGTGCCGCCAAAACCATGAATTGGTGCGCCAAAGGCTCTAATTGCAGAGTAATCGAACTCCGGTACGCGTGAGCCAAAATAAAATCCATCCAGCAACACCTTGACTGACTCTACCCAGCCTTCGCGGCTATCGGGAATAACGCACGTTTCTGTTGTCCATTCGGGCTCTTTGACGACAGCAGAGCCGGCGCCCTTTGTATCAAATCCGACGCCGATACCAACCATTAACGCGTCCATTATCCACGCAAAAAGATATCCGCCCTTTGTTGCAATGTCTTTTGTCGATCTAAACGCACAGTTAAACAAGGCGGCGCCGGTGCGCTCTTCAATAAATTTGGTACCCATCATCCAAAGGCCGCGGCCGGGTGGGGTCCACTTTAGGGTGAAAAGTCTCTCATATGCATCTTTGGCAGTCTTTTGTGCCATGGCGTCATTCCATTCTAAACCCAGGGTTCGAACGTGCTGTTTTTGTACGTTAAACATGCCCTCAATAACTCGCCGGCATGTCTGGTGCCACTCTTCTGTTCCGCTACTATCGGGATCAAATTCACTCAAGCGGCGTGAATACGTCCTTTTAAAAGTCACATAACCCAGTGGGCCCCACGGGACTTCTTTGTTTTTATATTGTTCAATAAAGCTTTCTGATAATCGAAAGCGGCGAATTGTGGTTGATTCTGTCGCACCTAGATTCATACTATTTTCCTCCTAAAGTTAGCATATTTTTTCTTCAATAATTCTGATTGCTCTCTCGCTCCGAGTGGCGGGGCGCTGATGATTTCAGTTTGATTGTTGGTAGATGTAATTACTTCGTTGTTCTCTGAAAGTACCTTAATTTTTACAACGCTGGTGTCCATAAATATAGGATATACAATGCCGTCTGGCCCATTTCTATTTTTTGCAATAAAGATTCTTCCTGTGTTGGCTCTTTTATCGTCAACGGTTCTTGATACCGAAAATATAAAGTCCGCCACAAAGCACTTATTAAAAGCTTCGGATATCGCCTCCATTGTAATTACTTCTGCGTTTAGCCCTGATCGGTTGGTTTGCGATGCAGTCCAAACAGGACATTCAAATTCGCCGGCAATACAACGTAACTCCTCATAAATTGTCTCTAATTCATTTCTTTTTTCTTTTAGGGCAGAAGTAGGCCGAAGTAAATCACCATAATCAACGATGATCATTCCCGGCTTAATTCCCCGTTTCAGAAGAGAAGACAAGTGTGCCTTGATGGTATTTGTACTAGCACTCTTGGTGGGATATTCTTTAATAATCAATTGGCCACTGATGTCTTTGATGCTTTCAAAAATCTCGTCTTTAAAGTTTGCCGATTCACTTAAGGGGTACCCAACAATACAACTATCGTACCTTTTTGCAATAACTGAATCTTGCAATTCTAAGGTATAATGAATCACAGTCTTGCCGCGCATGATTCCTTGGGCGCCCAAGTGCACCAGTACCATACTCTTTCCGGCGCCTGTAGGGGCTATAACAACGCCCAATTCGTTCTTCCCTAAGCCACCCCCAGATATCGAGTCTAACTGCTCCCAGCCGGTTGTGACGGGGTTTCTGTGCTGTGGCTTAAATCTCTCTTCAAAATCGACTAAGTAATCATAACCAAAATTTGTGTCGGCGCCTAAAACTAGCGCATCGTTGATTACTTTAGATATTTCATCAAATGAAGATTTTTTTAATAGATTTACCGAGCGAAGCATCGCTTCTTTTAATTTTTGCTTTCGACAAAAATCAAGAGCCGTTTCTTTAATATATTCTGAATCATGCAAGTGTTCCTGCTGAATTCGCGAAAAATACTCAATCGCTTGGCGCTTTATTAAATCATTTTCATTTTCCAGATCTGTCTGCAGGATAGTGTCGACGGTATCGGCGACAGGGTGCAGGTTGTATTTTGTCCTATAATGAAATAACTTAGTAACGAACACTCTAAGGTATTCAAGCTCTAAAAAATTAATATCCAGAACTTCCATAATCTGGTCTGCAAATGGCCGATCTTCAAAAATAAGCTGACACAGCCCTTCCTGAAAGGAAGTACCGTATTTGGAAAAATTAGTCTGCTCTTTCATGCACCCTCACTTTGTTTTGCATTATATAACACGTCGGGGATCTCTGTCAACAATACGGTAGAATTAATTAGTTATTTTTATGGCGTTCAGCAACAAAGGAATTCATCTTGACCTTAAGTTCTGACCAGTCCCATTCTCCAAATCCATCTTCAATCATCATGCGTAAAAATTCTATCTTATTGAATTCGCATTCAAATTCACGTACGGCATACTTGATTTTATTTTTGCCTTGATAGGACAATTGAGGCGAATAAAGTTGCATCATTTTATAATTATGTTCTACAATCTTTTGATTTTCGGCAATGCTCTGGTAAAACTTTAGCTTACTTTCCGCACCATCGCAAAATTCAATAATATCATCCGACGTAAAAGTTTTTTCTTCTGACAAAAAAGGCAACCGTTTTTTTATACCGCCCATACCAACACCTTTGATACCGGGAAGATTATCAGATGCATCGCCTGCAATTGCACGCGCTAACGCCATATTCGTGGGATGAATCCCATAGTCTTCAATAATTTTGCTTTTATTATAAACTTCTTTTTTGACCGGTCTGTACAGAACGGTTTTATCATCACACAGTTGCAAGAAGTCCCTGTCGTTTGATACAATGACCTTTTGCCAATCTGAGTAGTCAGGCATTTGCGTGACATATGAGATGATGTCATCTGCTTCTGTTTCTGGTATTAAAACCTGAATCATCGGAAGACAATTTAAGTATTCAAATAGTCTGGTTTGCTGCCATATTTTATTTTCCAGCTCTTCTGCTTCGGTGAGATTCCTAACCGACCTATTCAGCCTAATGGGGCTTCGGCCGGCTTTGTAATTTTTGTCCATTATTTTGCGTTTTTTTGAACCGTTGGGTCCATCCCAGGCAATAAAAACGCTGTCGGGTTTAATTTCTCTGATGAGTTTTTGGATTATTTTTAAGAACCCCTTGACGCCACCGATAGGCTGTCCATTTGTGGATAAACTAGGGTCAACGATGTAAGCCCTCAGATACGCATTTAAACCATCAATAATTAAAAGTCTTTTCATTTTTCATCTCCATACTGAATTAATTCGTATATGTTTTTCCACGGATCACTTTTGTATACCGAGGTTGTTCCATCTCTATGTTTTTTAGTTTTCTCGCCATCAGCGAATTCGCCAACTTCAAAGGCGATGTGGGCGGGGTGCTGTGATTTAATGACGAAGGCTATCTTAATATTCTCAAATTGAACCATTGCCCATGTCTCATCGGAATAGAGCATTTCTGCCTCAAATTGTTCGCAATACCATTTAGCAGCTTTTTCTGGCTCTGACGTCGCCAATGCAATATGATCAACACTCTTCATGCAGCGCTCTCAAGTAAAATTTCTCGATATCCCAACAAGGCCAATTCTTTGTGCTTTGCCTCAATCATAACATCGAGGTCGTACCCATAATCATTGAAAGGTCGTACGACGCAATCCGAGTGTGCTTGTGGCTTGATTTTTGGATTGTTGTGCTCAAGCGAGCGCGACTCTGCGTAGTGTACAACAGGCTTGACGTCTCCCCACGTAGACAGCGCCGTCTCTAGGGCTTCTTGTTCTGACTGATCGCCGGGGTGAAGCATATGGTGATGGTAATCAAACACAATTGGGATGCCGATGCGTTTGTATACACCTTCATACAACTCTTGTGTAGAGTACAACGAAGCTTTGTCATCGTTCTCGACTGTAAGACGAGAGCGTACAGATTCCGGCAAGCGTTCAAAATTGCGACAAAAGTTATCAAGCGCAAAGGGCTTATCGCCATAAGCTGCGCCAACATGAATATTGAGTTTAGCATATGGTGTACGAGGTAAACCAATGAGATCAAACAAGTCAGCATGCACAGTCAAATCTGTCTCAGTAAGTTTGTATACACGTTCTTTGGGTGAAGCCAATTTGTTGAAGGGTCCGGGGTGTGATGTAAGCCGCATGTTATGCTGACGTGCAAAATTGCCGGCAGATAGACACGCTGCATGGATGGCGCCGAAGTTAGGCATATCTTCCAGATTGTATTCACTAGCCCATGGGACAATGTCGGATGATAAGCGATAGAAGTAGATATCGTTGTCAAGATTCCACTCCAAGATTTTACGCAGGTCCCGCAAATTCTGTAAAGCTAGTTCTGATGCGTACTCGATTCCTTTTTCTTGGAAAGTACGCTTGATCATCGTGCGATTAGTTGTGATGCGTTGGGACTTGGGACGGTTTGAGAACCCCATGTTGATACACGCGTAGCCAAAATTTTTCATAAACAAATGCCTCCTTAAGATTATATAATATTATAACCAGTAAGGAGGCAGAAGTCAAGCAGTTTGTGTTTTTTGTTCTTCAGAATCGTGGTCGTAAAAATCTGAAGCTTTACCCTCGCGCAATTTGAACTTTAGAACGACTTCCTCATCCATAATGTTAATTACACGATCCCTGAATCCCTTATCTTCCATAATAATATCAGACCATTTTGATGGCTGAAATTTCTTTGTGGTGCTATCGCCCATATCAAGCGTATACCATGCGCCGGCAGATGTAAGATGTTTAGAGCCCTTGATTGCATCAAACCAGCTTTCTTCATCAAGGATCCTAACGCTATCAGACCACATAATTCTAAAATTACAATTGCGGCCTGCGGTGCCAAACCTTGACTTTTCAATCTTAGCCTTAACTTCCGACCCGATTCGAAAGCCATTCTCATCTTCAATAAACGAAGATTTGGCTTTACGACCGGTTAGCCATATTCTTAAGGAATATGCATAGTGCATTGCTTTACCGCCGGGCGTCATATATGGGGTAGTCATTGCTTCGATGCGAGCAAACGGTCCCTGTGGGATATTTGTTTTTAGTTGGTTCAAGACCAAAAATGTAGATTTGGTATCTGCAATTGGAACAGTCAATTTAGACATGCCCTTGGCCAAGATGCGCGCTTTTACAGCCATCGAAGACTGGGGATTAAAATCTCCTTCCACGTCGGAAATGCTTGGTGTTAGAGCCAAGGAATCCCAGATAAAAAGCATCTGATTCTCATTGTTCCCTAAAAGATCTTCAATTGTCTCCAGAACAAACTCAACCGACACAGCCTGAACGTACAACAAACTATTTAAATCGCAGCCGGCGCGTTGGAGAAAGTTTGGATCGATCGCTGATTCTGAATCAAAATAAATCACGTCAATACCCATCTTTTGGGCGTTGGCTGCGATCTGAGCCGCCATATAGGATTTACCTGTCGATTCAAGGCCGGCAATTTCTGTTACTTTTCCGACTGGAATGCCGGCACGCTTGCCGCGGCAGACAATAGAATCGAGCCATCGCGAGCCGGTGGGAATCCACTGCTTCACTTCGGTGGGATTCTCATCTGTTAAATCGTGTGCTACATTTTGGCCGGCCTTCTTGTTGATAAGCTTACGCATATCCTCCATAGAAAGCTTTCCAGCCTTTACTTTTTTAGCTCTTGGCATAAATTCCTCTAATTGTTATAAAAAATGAGGCACCTGTTCCCCGTGCCTCCCTGCGGGACTAGCATGCTAACCTGCGAGTAGCTCATCGAAAGCAGCGTCCACACTATTTGCTTCGTTCTTGTACTTGTGGGTCTCGCTTGAGCGCTGCTCCGCACTCTCATCCCCGGACATATATTCGTCGAGAATTTGGTCGATTTCTTCTGAGGAGTGGCGTTTGAATAGTGACATAATATCTGGCACTGTATCCAAGAGGGCAGGGATCATCTCACGATCCTCCAGAAGTGGCGAGGTTGTTCGCCGCATCTTCATGCTAGTTTGAGGGTATGCGCCGGGGCGCGTGGGTTTTGTATATGTGACCGCGATATCTGTACCCTCTTCGATATCGGTGATATCACCATATTCTGGATCTAAAACATATCCAAGCAAAAGCTCATATGCCTTCTTGCCGTAGCCATACACCTTAACGCTCTCACCCGAGCCGTCTCGAGAGAGGACGGGCGAAAAGAAGCGGGCCCTGACGAACAGCGACTTTGCTAACTTCTTGCTATCTTCATCGTTCTTGTCTACGCCATCGCGCCAGACTGAAGAAGCGAAATCACAAATAGGGCATCGATCCCCAAAATTCCGCTTAGGACACTGAATCCCTCCCTTATAGTTTGGCACATTGTAGTGGAAGTAAACCTCCTTAAAGGGGTCCCCATCTTCTGTTGGCACAATGCGGATAACAGATTCACCCTCCGGTGGTCGCCAGAATACATCTGATCTGTTGTTTTCGCCCTCCCCTCGCAAGGTGGAAAGCTTCTCTTTCATTAGTTCCATGTTAATTGACATTTTTTATTTCTCCTTTTGTCTTTTGTGTGCTTTTGCACGTATAGTATATCAAGCTAATGTTCTCAATATCTAAAGCTATTATAACCGCTTGTTATGATTCTGTCAAGTGTTATTTTATATTTGTGTAAAATGGGTTGAGTATTCGCAATAAACTAAATCGTGATCATATTTTGTTGAGTAAATTGCATAGGAAACATCAATTTCGCCATTTTCAGATTTATCGCTGATGTTGTCCAAGATTTTGCTATATAGTTTTTCGTCGTTTTCCAATGTGTTCTCATTTATACCTATATAATACCTCTTCTCACGTACGTTGTCAAGCTGAAAAAACAACTTTTCTTGAAAATCTTCTACTCCAACAATTCCAAACGTTCGGATCCGAGATATCTCATGGCTATCATGAACCTTGCCTAAAATGGGCCTTGAAAATTTAAAAACGTTGATCATGTGAATAGATGAAGCAATCGTATTATTAATATTGTCCCAATAATTCTTAATTGGGATTGAACCCAGAATATTTTCGTAATTATAATTAGCAATCACATTAAATGATGAAAACAGGCCAGAGCGGGCATACTCCTGTAATATACTGAATATGGCACGGTTCTGAAGCTTCTGGGTATTTGTTAGTAGGTTAACTTCGGGATATAAATAAAATATGTTAATTTTCTTTTCTTTTATTTGCTGCAGCAACGCTAAAGTTCCGTTAGCTAACAAAGAGTCACCGGCAATAAAGAAATATATATCTTCATCTACATCTTTGAAGAAATTTTTCAAATTTGGAACAGTGTCTTCAACTGATTCTGGCTCTATTTTAGATGGTAGCCACTCATACTGGTATGAGCCCTCGGCCTGGACCTTTCCTATTTTGTATATATTATATTGCGGGTATTCTGAAAAACTCTCTGCTATATTAATGCCGGCTGTCCCAACCCCGATGACACTTATCATAGATTTAACCTCTTTAGGTTTCCAAAGTCACGGCCGGCCTTCACAGTCGCTGAAAACTTCCCCAACTTGTTGTTAGAAAATAACTCAATTATCTCAGGTATATATTTTTTTTCATCATCGGTTACGTCTATAACCACCTCATCGTGCACCGAGAAGGCAATTTTAGATTTTTTATCTTGTAAAAAAGCGTGTATCTTGTTCATTCGATCAGATATGGTATCTGCGCACGTGCTCTGCAGACAATAGTTTAGCGCCCTGTCCCGATCAACGGTCAATTCCCTATCATATGGGGTAACCAGAGTGTTGTTGTCCCAATAAAGCTCAAGTATCTTTTCACGATCATATAGATCTGATTTGATGTCATCCGACCTTGGATTATATAACCAAGCAAAGAATCTTTTTTTGGCGACGTCGCGGTCCAAGCGAGTGTCAAATATATTCTTGGCGTTCCAATCATGAATGTCGTGCTCGGGTTGCTCTTCTCCCAGAAGCGACAACAACGTTCTAACCTCGGCGCCGTTATAATCCAATGCCAAAAACCAATCATTCTGAGGCCTAATAATCGTTCGGAGTTGCTTTGGCAGTGTCAGTATTGGAAACGAATTTGACACGTTAGTAAAGCGGCCCGTGACGGTACCAAAAATATTGTATACGCAACGTTTATCATATTTCTTTAAATTGTGTAAGTGTCCCTTCATCGCATGCGAGAGGTTGGCGGTCCGGGTTGATGAGAAATCGATATTCAATTTTTGATGTTTAATGTCATAAACAGTCTTATATGTTTGATTTAAGAAATCATAATTTTTTGGCTTTTGATAGTTCTCAAAAACATGTTTTGTTATATTGTTACGAACATCAAAAAAATCTTTTAAAAATCCATGGGGTACCAGATCATATACACAATTATCATATAGGGAAATTTTTGCTATTTGAAAAGTTTTTAAGTATGCCTCAAACGTTCTCTTAACTCGTTTCCAGTCTGGCTTCATATAATCCGGACAAACATCTTCTAGTGGTCGGCCAGAAGCATATAAATAGGCATATTCAACATCCATGTTATCTAGATAAGCAGCATATTTCCACGTCTTGCTCAAATTTGCCGGCAATTCGTCGAATACCAATTCTCCGTCTACATAAACCCCGACACAATCCCTGTTGTCATCAATAGCTTGAAATATCACGTGATCCTCTTGCAACCGCCTTCTCGATCTCAAACTTTTCTTCTCTCGTCAGCGATTTTGTCAGATTGTGATACGAGCCGGGCTCATCAGAAACGTCTGAGATTGCGATTTCCATAAGCAGTAATATATCTCTAATAGAGGTTCTGTCAAGCATTTTTACGAATTTATTGTATAAATTGTATAATCGGGATTCGTTTAATGGCTCATATGACTCAATATTCCTGATTCTAAGATACAGCCAGAGCCAATAGGTAGCTGGGTGTGTTTTGTGGAGGGTATCGATTGTTATTTGCTTGCGATCGATTGCACGTAACATAGTTTCTCGATTTGTACAAACATAAGATTCAATGTCATATTCATTGGCCGCTACAAAAGAATTATACATCCCCATCAAAGTTCGACGAAGCTGAAGAAAATCAGTAGGAGAGGTAATATCATAATACGAGGTCAATACGTTGTTCGTGCGTAGGCTGGTATCTTTCTGTGTTATCCCGTATTTCGCCATATATTGAGCCATAACGGGCGAGCTAAGATCCGCAATCATGCGCCATGGGGCGCCGGCGTCAACATAAAATCCATGGTTGAGTGCGTTATTCAAATAATATTCAAAATTAGGGCTAGATAAGAATGCGTCATACTTTTTTTGATCGTCATCGTATTTTAAATTAGATATCTCGACGACTAGTCCGCTAACCAACGGTGGGCAGAATCTGCTTTTTATAAAACCCGATCTTGTGAAGGGAATTTTTTTCGCAAATTCAAAAATTAAATTTTCTACAATATTCATAAAATCTTCAAAATTTTTAATTTTTTTGGAATCTTGAGCAACGTGTTGGCTAATCGCATTGTAAAGGCTTTGGCGATGAATTGAATACAACTTGGCCGGGCTAGTGTAGCCTTTGTGGGCGATTATGCTACTCAAAAATGCCTCATTTTCCACCAATTCTCCTTTGGTTTCTTTTTTCTTGAAGGCATTTCTGAAATCTTCATAGGCATCGGCTACAAAATTTACTAATTGAACTGGCAACGTGCCGCCGGTGGTAACAGTTTTAAGTGTGTCGTAACCAAGAGCGGTTCGACGCAATGAAATGGGTACAGGTAGTCTTCCTACTTTACCATATAATTGAAACTCATACAAGTTAAAAAAGACAAAATTTGCATATTTCTCTGAAAACCCTAGCAATAAATCATCGTTGTTATAAATGCTTTTTTCATTAAAAATCTCTAGAGAGCTTCGTATCTGGTTTGAACCATTGAATTTTTTGCTCATTATTAGAAGCCCCCTTCAGGATCTAGGAATCCGTAATCTGAAGGTTTTACGGCCGGATCTTTAGCGTGGGCTTCCCAGAACTCTGGTGAGTATGGCGCGCCAATATAGATATGGATGCTCTTTTCGGTGCCGCCGTTGCCCGGGCCAGTATTAGATAAGTTTTCTATCATTTTTTCTGCGGAAGCGCAGTCTTCTGCGGCGCCGGCCATTACTGCGGGCGCTAATTCTGGATCTTGTGTGCCGCCGCGGGCAACCCATCTAGCATGTAACGTTGTTTCAAACATCCCGCTTGATATTCTGCTGGCGCATTTATATATCATATAGTATCCTCCAATCCCCAATTGCCACGCAATGCTTCCAAATCCGGTTCCGCCGTTTGCATCGCTCGGGGCGCCCATCATCGAACCCAAACCACGTGGATCAATATAGACATATGTTCCCGGGAAAACAGTTAAATTTCCAAATAAAGAAATAGTGGCATCATAAGGTTCTCGGACTTGGGCTAGCCCCTCATACCCTTCTTGTTCATAACGAAGCTCTTTATAATATTTCTGTTCGGATTTTTTAAATTGTATATTTTTCAATAAGCCTTCGCCTCTCCCGATCTCATAATGAGCTATTCCACTAGCCATATCGGCGGCATAGTCTCCAGTTCTGCCGTGTGGGTAAGCCCTGGATACGTAAAAAATAATATATTGGTATGTTTTTTTAATTTCGGACGTCATTTTATTGACATCATCCGAAATTTTAATTATGGGGTTTCCAGACATAATGTGGTTAGTATATGTTGCCGTGTCTAAATTTAATCTTTTATTTTCTGAGGCCGCGGCAATTTGGCCGGCTGATTCGGCGCCTCGTCCATCGGGAAGACCCGAGAGGTAGCTAACATTGGTGTGCACTCTAGAAGAGGCAGAAGAGCCGAAACAATCTTCACTCATTGCTACAGAAAGCACGCTATTCATCAAGTCCTTAACAAAGTTGACCAGCGGGTATTCCGCTTCTCCACCCTTTGATATAATTTTTGCCATAAACCATTCAACAAAATAGTCTATGGAAACCGGTATATCTGCCATATTGCACCTATAAACGTCGCCAGTTTTTGGCTCGATTAGCTCAACATCACCAAGTAAGATTCTAAGATCCTTGAAAGAGTGAGCAAAAGCCAAAAAATCATCATCGACATCCGGCGAGCTGCTTACAATGTTGTTTGCATTTGACGTATACTCTGAGATATTTCCCAAACCAGCATCAAGTAGATCGCCCAGGAACATAAATGGCAATACGTATTCGCTGCTTGATGTGGGGCGCCTGATTAGTCCTGTTAGATTTTCTGGTAAATCTTTCTTTGAACTGTACGCATCAATGATTTTTAAAATATCTCTTTCAACATCGTTTTGTACGAAATTTTCGCCTCTTTTTATTTGTAGGCCGGATTCATCAGTCCATGGACCAAGTCTATTAAAAGAGTCCAGTGACTTGACCGGAATTACATGATAAAATATTTTTTTATCATGGCCCAATTTGGTAAGCAATGTTTTTAGTGCTGTTTTTTTATCTTTTTCGGTTTGAGAGACCAATTCTTTTTTTAATTCAGCTTTCTCGGCGCTGGTGCAATCTTTCTTGGCGATGATTCTTAGTGCCGACTCTCTGGCTAAATATCTCTCCATTAAGTCAGAGTTTGTCAAAACATTAGCATATTTTGTAGAAAATGACGCGTCAATGTAGGCCATATATTCTATGTCAAAACCAACTCTTCCCAGTTCATCAATATTAAAAGTGTGATCGACCATGACTAAGTTTAACGTAACTACAGATTTTTTGATTGCCTCAATAATATTCGGATCTCTAAATATTTCACTATCAAGTCCGGACATTGGCACGGCCCAACCGGCAACTACTTTAATTCTATAGTTTTCGGCAAAAGAATCCCTGTTGGGATCTTTTCTAGTGTTATTTTCGCCGGCGGTTCTTAACGCTAAATCAATATACCTAAAGGTACCTTGTGGGCCTTTTCTGGTTCGGATAATATCATTAAAAGAATCAAAATGCATACTCATTTTAGCTTTCATCGCTTTTTTTGCTGTGAAGAAATTGCTGCCGTCAAAGGTTATATCAAAACTGACTAAGCCGGATCCGCCGCCGCGGGCGGCGCGACTTTCGAAAATTGTCATATCGTTTCGTGTTACATGCGTGTCAAATATTATTTCTTTATGCATTTCCGAACCATCACTCAATTTTGAAGCTTTAAATATCCTTACAAGGGGAACCAAAGCTGATATTTGGGTTGGTGTAAGATCGTTGAGTGCATGCAGATTCGTGTTTCCGATCAATTTATTAATTAGTCCGAAAGGCTCTCCAACCACGGGAATATGAGTATTCGACACCCCATCCGCATAAGGTAGTTTTCTGCTATAATCTTTTTTGTCAACGGTGTACCCTGCATGCAAGGTAGAACTGAATGATGCAAAGTTTTTTATCCTACTGAGTAGGTAGCATTGCTGTTTGAATCTCTGTTGTTGCCCATATGTTGTTTTAACCGAAGATTTCGTAGGAGTAGCTCTGGTGGAGGCTGGAGATCTTACTGCCGGCTTACCACCTGCAGCCGCGGCAGCGGCGGGTCTGGCGGCTGCAATCTCGGGATTGGCAATTGCTTCCATATTGCGATCCGTCCGATTGCCGGCAATTCCGCCGGCGGCTCGGTTGGAGTCGGGGGTGGTGGTTCCACCGAGCATTCCGGAATCCAACATTTTTTGGCCGGCTTCCTGAACACGGACTGCATGCACACGTACGTTCGACTTATCATTTATAGCCCTTTCAATCGACTTGTGTGGTTCCTCTGTGGGAAGGATTCCCAATTGGCGACATCTTTTTCGTGCAGCCTCGAGGCCGGCCTTGGTGCCAATGCCGTCGGATCCAATGGGGACGAGAGGAATGTCGGAATCGGGCCATCTGTCATTGGCTCGGGCCGAAGATTCTCGAGCCGCCTTTTTACGTTTTTCGTATTGGCGTTCTTGTTCTTGGAAGTCCAAGATGGCATCTTCGTCTGCTGTTGCGTAAGACACACCATTTCGGAGATTTTGCCAGAAGCCCATGTTTAATACCCTAGCATGTCATATACCCTGTTTAACGGCGTAGGGATATGAATTAGCTCGCCGGGAGATAAATGCGCTTCCGTTGGCGCCGTGTTGTACCATGCGATTATCCACCATAGGCTAGCCTCTCCATAATATTGAGACGCCAATTTGTAATACCGATCCCCTGTTGTCCAAACATGCGGTATCATATTAACCAAACTTCTATCATAAACAGATGGGTGTTTTAATGTTGGCGAAGAGTAATGTTCTATAACTTTGACTCCGCGGGTTTCCCGAAGTTCACTATAAACTTCGTTTAGGTTCATTAATTTTCTCCTATTTGAATAACGTGACATAATCTATTTTTTCCTCTTTGAATATTCTTTGATATCTCTAGCAGTTTTAAAATCGGCTTGCGGATTTCGGCCCGAGATCCAAGTATAATAATCTTCGTGGGCTGGGTCGTACCCGCCGCCGCTTTCTGCTCGCCGACTAGCCCACTCTTCATGGCCGCGCTGATTGAAGTGATCGGCGGCGCCTCTAGCAGCGGAGGCTCGGTGGCCTTCACAGGCGCCACCTGCGCAGGCAGTTGCATCATAGCGACCTAACATCCTGTTGAAAAGGCCGCTATAACGGGCTTGGGCATTTAACCTATCCGCTTCTTTGTCGCGATCTTCTCGGGCGATAAGAATCGCGCTGTCGATGTCGGCTTGCGAAGCGTGGCCAATCGCGGCATTGGCGCGTGTACCACCGTCATTCACCCCATATGGCCAAGTACTGAAGGTGTTGCTCCAGGCGCTGCCGGGATCGGAATATTTCTTGGATACGGCTATCTTTGATTCATTCCAGCCTAGCGGTATTTCATGTATTGGAGCAAAAGAAATATCAATTTCAATTAATTTGGGTATAATAGCCCCTTGTCCCTGAAAGACCCCCACATCTGTGTCCAAGTTGTGATTTATAGAAACATTGGTGATTGCCCCGAGTTGGCCCGTCGGGGTACCGCCGCTAATACCGCCGCGGCCCACAGTTTGTTTTGCATAAGATATCATTGGTCGAGTGGTTTTGGTGGCTTTTTTGATTGAAATACCAGGATCCTCCTGGGCGAATCTGGACACCATGTTCATAAATTGCATCCTAACGTACGGGGCTTGAACAAGGTGTCTCACCGGCAACTTGCCGTCATAATAAGTCGCGTCATATCCAGGATAAAGCATTCTTAAAAATGATTGAACTTTCGCTAAATTTTCAATACCCTCACTTAACGAAGCGGCCGGCATCTTCCAGCCGACAGAAATTAATCTTTGTGTGCTCTTGTATCCATGTACCGGATCGTTTCTGCCGAATATAATTTCAGAATTCCAATCGGCAGTGAGTGTTTCTGAAAAATTTGTCATAAAGGCCTTGAATGCTACAAAAGTATTAGTACCCACATGCTCGAATCCCAGCACCGATGCTTTTTCATTGGCTAAAGAATCAGATCCGTCCATATATGGTTGAACCATCGGTGCAATGCCCGGAAACCTTGAACTGCCAGCGGGAGTGCTAACTGTGTGCATTTCTCCCGTGTCTTTATAGTATCTAAGGGCGTCAAATAAATAAACTGCTTCTGTATCTATTCCCATTTATTTGGATCCCCCTTCTGTCTCAGCAATAATATCTGCCCGGGCCTGTGACTGGTCAGTTGGATAGTCAGCAGCTGCATAGCCGGCGGCCATCCTGTAAGAATCTCTGCCTTTTGATGGATCTGCCATTCTCTTCCGGTAATACTTAGCATCGGCGCGCTTGAACATGCCACCTAGAAATCCTGAATGCCTAACTTGCGCAATTTGTCTTGCGGCTTCTTTGTCGCTAGTGCCTTGAAGCTGGGCTATTCTATCTGCTTGGGATTTTTTTAATGCGTCTAATGTCACTTGTTGTAGATTGGGGTCAAAATCTCGGCCCATACCATATGGGAAAGAAGAGGGTTGCGTAGATGCTGGCCGGCCCCCGCCATAAGCCACCGTGGTGGCTTCAAATTGTCCGAATCCGGTTGGTATGTCGCCGGCTCCAGTTCTTTTTGTAGGATCGGTAGACATATTCCAGCCAAGCTTTTCTTCGTGGATTGGATTGAAATCAATTACAATTTCAATCAGCTTTGGTACGATGGCGCCAATTCCGTGAAATACGCCGGTGTCACCTTCTACATTATGATTAATCGAAACATTTGATATATATCCCAAAAGACCCGAATCTGCGCTAGTACCATCAAATGTTACGCGGCCGGGCCTTGTCGTAGTGCTGGATCGATTGTGTAGACGACGATCATCAACAGGGGTACCCACAGTTACTGTTGCCTCCGCGCCGCGGGTGTTGTGAAGCATATTCATGAATTTTAATCGTATTAGCGGCGGAGCAGCCATACCCAAGGCATTGAAAGAGGTTCCATCTGGACCCGCATTCGTTGTGTTATAGGAGGGGTACATGTATCTTACAAAATTTTGTACTTTTTCTAAATTTTCGATACCCTCACCCAAGCTAGCGGCCGGAACAACCCAGCCAATTGAAATACTTCTTTGCGTATTTTTAAATTGGTATAAAGGATCGGGGCGACCAAATACCGGTGTGTTTTCCCACGCTGAATCAAAATTTTCATTATACTGGGTAATAAAGGCTTTAAAATATGTAGCACCCCCCGAAGGTATATGTTGTATCCCGATTATGGAAGCCTTTTGGTTGGCTAAATCATCAGACCCATCTGCATATGGGTATATTGGTACGCCCGGGCGGCCGGTCGCATTACTAGCATGCACTTCGCCCGTTATGAGGCCATATTTATTAGTATTAAAAATAGGTTTGTCAGCCATGGTTATTGTTTCCTTGTAATAATTACCACCTCATTAGATAATTGATTAATTTATCTTTATTTATCGACCACCTAATAATCGGTCGGCCAAGCCTTGTTTCGTTACCGGCTTGCCACCCAAGAAGTCTATGGTCCCTTGGCGATCTAGTTGAACCGTAATGGGGCCAGTACCTCCGCCGGCGGCGGCCACGCCAGGAGTTGGGATTGCAGACGCCACTGCTCGGCCGGTTGATTCGCCGGCGGCAACAGTCACGGCCATAACTCGACTAACAATTGCCGCTTGAAGATTCGGAAAGGCCTCCAGTGCTTTCAGTTTTCCAAGTGAGAAGGTCAACCCAGTAATTGAAAGGGCTAAGGCCGCGAAGGCACCGGCAAGGCCGCCGATCGGAATAATTGCAGTACTGGCAGCTAAGGCCAAGATAGGCAGAACCGAGGCCATTGCACCCATGCTCAAAGCTAATGTTGCGGGGTCGACCTTATCGAACATAGTCGCCAGGGCGTTAACAAAAAGTGACATGCCGGCTGCAGCTAAGCCTATGCCAGCGCCCACTAAAGCAACAGCGGCACCTATTGCCAGCATCACAGGGGCCACTGGGGCCGCGGCAACTGCCAGTACAGCCAACACAACCATGAAAGCCACAAAACCGCCCATTAGATACCCAACAGCGTCTGCTGCTGGGCCGGCGGCGGCTCCCAACCCATTAAATGACGTGACTAATCCTGCAACTGCATCTGCCGCCATTTTTACCCCGATTCCGGCCAGCAGCACGGCGCCGCCCATGGCCAACAGTGGGCCAACCATCCTTGTTATTGATGGTGATGATGCGTCTGATGCTCTGCCTAGTCCAAATATGGCCAGAGCAAATTTTCCAAGCCCTTGAAGGAAGTTTGATGCGTAAGCTTTTTCAAACAAAACGTATGCAAGGAGGCCTGCAGCGAGGGCTAGCCCACCAATGAAGAGCGCCGTTCTTTTCATGCTAAGAGCAGCGGCCGTCTGTGCTGCGGCAAGGCCCCACGAAGCAACTTTCATGGCGCCCATTAGTTTTATTAATTGTTTTCCCATTGTTATGGTTTCTGGTTTTTGAATATATTCAACAAACGTTGTAAAATGCTTGATAAGGCTTTCCAACTCGGGAGCCATTCTTGCCATAGTTGCAGTTAACTCTTCTTTCATTGTTTTAAGGTTTTTCTGTCCTTCGTAATATTTTTCCCAATCTGCTGTTCCATATTGGGCTGTTTCGTTTAGTGCGTCAAAATTGCCTTTCATCATCATGGCCAATTCGCCAACGTTGCTGAATCCCAGGGCGCCGGCAATTGCTTTTCTTTCATAATAGGTCATGGTATCAAAAGATTTACCTGCGGCGTCTAAAGCATCTTTTATTTGCATAAATCTTTCTGATGGGCTTTTTGCCATCATAAGATCGATTGCGTTAACAAAATCGCCACCCAACATGGCATTTAGACTACCGACGGCTTTGGCGGATCCTTCAAATGTGTCAAATTGATCACCAATTGCAATAAGCCTTTGCATCTCAATCCCCGTTGCCTTGTTGATGCGCATTAACTCTCTCATTTCTTTGCCCACACCTTTACCCATGGCTGCAATTGAAGGTACTACTGTGCCATAAGCTTGAACAATTGTTGATGGCGCTAAGCCAATATTGTGGGCAAACTTACCTAATTCTAACGCGCTCTCTGTTGCTGAGGCGCCGGCTTGACCCAAAACTCTATTTCCGATTTGTGTTGCCTTGGCTAAGTCTTCAAAAGAAACGCCGGCGCGGTTTGCACTCATCGCCAATTCCGTCATCCTGGCTCTTGTTGCCGGAGTTGCCATTGTAAATTCACTCACAGACATGAAAAGCGCCGTTGTGGCCTGCTGCAATTGATCTGAGCTATATGCAAGGTTTTGATAACTTCTGTTAAGCGCTTGAGACTCGGCTGCCATGGCTGCTGTCATTCCAGTGGTTCGTCGAAGATTGACCCCCAGGTCATAAGTGGCCGTGGCCAGTTTGATCGCCATCATGAAAAGACCAGTAAAGATTTCCATGCCTTTGTTTCCAATACTACTTAAAACACCGTTAACCCCACCAAACTCTTTAGCTATTGCCTTAGCAGAGCCCTCTTGCTTCATCATTAAAACAAGATTTTGGGAAAACGATGGCGTCGTGTCGCGACTTATACCCAAAACGCCCGCAATTGCTGCGCCCACTCTTTCGCCGGCGCCGGCTTGTTTTCTTAATGTGTCTGCTTTTTCATCGGCAACTTTTAAATCTTGCTTTGCTATTTTAAGTTGTGCTAAATATTGAGCTTGGTTTCCACCATGCAGTTTGTTCTGCTCTTCCAAATAGGCAATTTGGGCCTCGGCAAGATCCTTGTTAGTATCAGCCAAATCAACAATATCTTGAAATGATTGTTGATGTGTCTCGAGAATGGACTTTTGAGTATTCAATAAGTCTATTTGTTCTAATAGATGGGCCGATTCTTCGCGACGAAGACTTTTTATCTTCCTCAATTCTTCTTTTTGTGTATTGAGCGCTTTATTAACATCGGCGGCGGCGATATTGTTCTGACTCAAGACGTCCGTTTGCTCTTGAGTTAGCGCTACGTTATCTTTTTGCGCCCTTTTGATATTTTCTAGGATTTCTAGAAATTTACTAGCGGCGGCTAATTGATCTTTAGTATAACTTGGTGGTGGCATTTATCGGCTCCTATTTAAAAGGCCATTTTAGCCCCGTAGCTCTTTCAAATTTTCTAACTGATTGAGTTAAAATAGATTTATCTTGAAGAGTCCTAGGATCATCAAGTCCGAATTGTTTATAAGAGTCTAAAAACCTTTTTTCCTGGGCAAGAGCATTTACAAAAGATTTAACCTGTGAGGGGTGGCCTTTAACTTTGACTGGGATTGGCGCGTCATCAAACATATATTTAAGTATGTTTTTAACTGCGAATCCAAACATCTTTAAAAAACTTTCGTTTAGGGTGTCTTTTGAATACTCATTAAAGTCAATTACAATTGGCTGTAATTCATCCGGCATGGCAAATTTCTCCTACCTTTAGTAGTAATTAGTTTCAAATAAAAAACCCGGAAGATTTACTTCAGGGTTTTCATAGATTAAGTTGGCATTTTTGGTTGATTTTTCGAAGATAGGGTGTATGTTTGGCCACTTTGACCAGATGAAGCCCCATCAATTGCCTTTTTTTCTTCTTCAAGCTGACGAAGCAGTCTATCTACAAACCACTTTCTTAGTCCAATTGGTAAATTGTAAGCTTCTGAGAAGCTCCAACCGCCCGAATATTTTAAAAAGAAAAACTGCTCATATACATTTGACATGTAATCATCGGTCAGGCCAAAAAAAGTCCGCCGTAAGCGGCACCTCCATTTCCTGTTCGTGGTCACAGGCGGAGCATACAAAGCTTTGGGATATATCGATATTTGGCGTTACCAATTTGTAACACAGGCGAAGATGTCGTGCATCCATCGATGGCAAATTATCGACAAAGCTGTTAACATCGTTAGTGTTGTTACTTCCGTTAACAGCGACAATAAACTGTTTAAGCTGGCGTGTTATATTCCGTTCACCAGTTTTGGATCGACGATCCATTTCAGTACCTTTCAGGAGATATTTTTCATCAATCCCGGTCAATAGTTTAAATTCGACCTGAATGCCGGTTACCGGAAGTTCTGCTAAAAAGGTGCCCCTTTCAGTAGCGTTGACGTTTAGTGATTCGGCGTCCTCTCCTTGGTATATCCTCGCTTCATTTAAATTAAAAGAATATTTTCCCGTTTCAGCGCACGATGGGCAAGTGACTGCAGTTCTATATTCACTGCCATAGGCGGAAACCCTGGCTGCGATTACCATTGCATTTTTGTCGCCAACCAGCATACTGTCCAAGTTGATTTGCTTATTAACAATTATATTCTTAAGCACCCGATCGAGTGCAACACCCTGTTTTAGCAAGGTTCTGGAAGTTAGAATATCCTCTTCCTTGGCGGTCATGTGACGCACTTCGATGTGTTCTTGACCATGCAGCGGGTGGCCCGGGGGATAATATTTCCCTTTTGATGGCAATTCTACAAACTCAGTTGGTACTACGAACGTAAAAGTGCTCTCTGTTTCTTGTTGAATGTTTGGGGGGGTTGTTCCCGCATCTTGTATATTAGCACCCAAGCGTTCAGGATTATTTCGACTCAAATTTCACCTCTCAATTTGTTAGTCATTTTTAGACGGAACTTCCGTCGGGGGTAAAGAAGTTGTTGGTGCCTGCGCCGCCGGCGGTAACAGAACCTTCCGTAGAAGTTTCTAATCTGGCCCAATCGTATCTCAGAACAACAGAAATACTAGTTAACTCATCATTTCCATATTCTAAATCGCCATATTTGACATCTTGCACCCATGCGTTCCAAAGTGTCCATTTTTCAACTGTTTGGCCGCGGCCATCAATTTGAGAAATAAAGACCTGACCAAGAGACGACGCGGCGCCGGCTTTGGACATGGTACCAAGAGAATTAACATCGGAAGGAGGCGAGTATCCAGATTCTTGCACAATTGAGCTAACAGTTGCTGCAACATCGGGGTCAACTGGATCAACCAGTTCAATAGTAATTTCATTCCAAGTAACAGAACCTGGGTAATAAAATGTATGGTTCAAATACTTATGCTCTGCATTGGCCACAGTAAAGCTTGGCTTATTGCAAGACTTAGCAAACCAGAGGATAGGACCGCCTGTTTTACTGTCTATATTTGAAAATTCAACCTTAAATCTAAAATTTCTTTTCGGATCTCTAAGGCTAGCGTCATCTCCGAAATTTTCTGCCCAAAATGCCATTCTATTAATAACTCCTTTCTAAGATAAGTAGTGTAGCAGGGGGAAAAACTCCCCTCTTATTTATTAATCATCAAATGAGGCGCCAGTTGATGCAACCACGAAGTCAATTGCAATGAATTCAATTGCCCTAGTGGGTTTAATCATGATTTTGGCATATAAGATGTTTTGATCAATTAGATCTGGCGTGGTCGTGGATTCATCCAATACCAATCGATATTCAGAAATTCCAAATCTTGCTTTAGTATTAGCTAAGAACGGTTCAACCAAGGCTTTAAACCTATTCCATGTTGATTCAACATTTTGATCGAACAACACCCTTGTTGCCAATCTTGAAATTTGTTTCTTAAGGTAAATGGTAAGTCTTCTTACATTAATTCTATCAAGCGCAGATTGGCTTTCTTGCAACGTTTTCTGGCCAAATACCACAATTCCATTTGATGGGAATGAAGCGATTGGGTTAATATTGGCTTCATATAGCTTGTCTCTGTCTTTAGAAGTTAATCTATCTGAAACAGATAAAACGGGAAGCCCAGCTGCGCCCTGACTCATGCCGCCCCTGTTGAAGCCGGCCGGAGCAAACCAAAGTTCTGATTTTGCTTCAGAACTGGCAAACACACCAAGCATAGGAACAGATGGTGGTACCCAAAGAATCCTACCGGTAGTTTCATCTTTAATTTGCACCCATGGATAGAACGTGCACCCATAGCTACTATCGACGTCGCGACTTCTCAATGTCGTAACGGCTTGTGCAACTGTGCCTTTTCTTTCAGTGATGCTTTCAGTGCCTTCGGTATCTGCGGTATATACGTTTTCGATATCGATCACAGCTAGAGCATCACCGCGATCTTCGCAGATGTTTACTAAGTGAGTGGTAAGCTGAGCATTGGTGAGGCCCGGTATAGTAGCTATATTCATTTCTACAAATTCAGGATCTGCAATAGTATCAATTGCGCGCTTAATAGTATTAAAAGCATAGTTATTTGTCTGAGTGGAAGTAGTCGACCATCCGCTGTTTCTAAGCGGCTCTGCCTCTGTGATATCAAAACCGTCGAACCCTCCTGCGAATGGAGCAGTGAATCGGTTAAATCCTGCGTTCAGAATACCCTCATACGTACCTGAAACGGCCGTACATGAGGTTCCCGCTACCCGGGAACCAGAAGCATATTCAGCACCGTTTGACTTTCTTACAATATCGTCAAGAGTGAATATATGAGAATATTGAATTCCCGTCGCCGATGTCGTGAGACCTGCAGGTAACGACCTTAGCATGTCTGGCACACTATCATCATATGTGGTGCTAAATCGGCCGCGTGTGGCTTGGAATCCAAAATAAGCTTTTCTGACCGAGCCCATGGTGCCATCAGAAGCACTTACTCTTAATAGTGGAGCAGGAAAGCTGATTGACGCGGTGATCGGCAAGTTGAAAGGGTTAACCACATGAGATGCCGGCGTGCCTTCATATCGCTTGGTAGTGGTGACGTCCAGCTGATGGCCGGCGGCTATATTTAAGTGGCCGGCGATGCTATTTTTGCCTGTTGTGAAATTATAACCTGTTCCCTGTGGGGCGCCAGGCAATTCTAAATAATTAGACGGGAAGGATCCTGACGCGTCGTAGGCAGGGAATCCAACAGCATGGGATGTCGCACTACCGCTGAGAAGCAGAAAGTCTCTGGGCTTCGGCGGTCCAAAATATCCGAATGGCAGATAAAGAGGATCTACCGTGCCCTCGGCAACGGCGCCGGCTACTTCAACACGTACGTGCTTTGATAGGTTTCTATAGTCACCTTGAATCCGGAGGCGCCTCTCGCCCTCGTTCCAAGAATAATATTGATCGCCGATCTTTCTAGCAACATAGCTCGGAGATGCGGGATCAAGATTACAATTGTCGAATCTTTCCAGTATTTTTACAGCGTTATCATTGTCGCGGATATTTCTCAGAACAACTGAGAAAGAGCCAAAGGTGTCATTCTTGGATGTTGACTTTTTAATTCTTTCAATCGACACCTTGACATTCTTATGTAGCCACTCGCCGTTTTCTAAGCCATGAAGCCTAAAGAGTTTAGGGGCCCGGCTGTTATTTGCTGGATTATACGTTCCTGTATCAGTGGCAAGGTCTTGGCCGATGAACCAGCCAGCGGTTGCATTTTGATAACTTTGTTCATTGGTGTGATATCCAGACGATCCGGACTCAAGTGCAACAATTGCACCCAACATGGAGCCCGAGAGTCCCAATTTTCTAAGACTGTTCTCGTAAGTCTCACCAAGCCAATATTTTTCTTGATTTTCTGCAGTGGTGATTGTCGTATTGGTCAACTGGGGGTTGGTATTAAATCTTTTCCTGACAAATTTTTCACTATTATCGTTAAAATTAAATTTTGTTTTGTGAACTTGATTGAGCGAATCATCTTGAACAACAACAGTAAACGAGTTATTATCGGTGTCAAGGCCATCCGTATCTGAATGGAACCACGCGGATGAACCCGTAAAAGTGGACGCGGAGCCAGTATTGTGCCCTCGAATGCTGCCTGATAATACGATATGATTTCCTGTCGCCAGGTACCAGACTGCTGCCAGTGTTCCGCTAAGGACAGTAGTTGTAGACCCCGAAGGGATTACCAGCAAGCCATATGCGCCGGCGGTGTCTGCCAAGACAGTAGAAGCATCAGCCAGCTTCCAACCGGCTTCGCCGGCATCAGATTCTTTATCGTCGTGTTCGACGCCGAGCAATCTAATAAAGGTGACCGGGCCCACATTGGATCTTAGGTACCCTTGTGCGGCAAAGGGCCCATAAGTTGGACCGACGAGGTTTCCATCTCTATAAACGTCATCTCCGGCGCCGCCGGCAACTGGATATCCAAAATTTTCTATAAATTCGGAAAAAGAATCAACTTTGACCGGTCGTAAGCCTTGACCATAAGCAGATCTGCCTATAACAACTGGCCCAATTACATCTGCTGTTTTGGGGATAAATGAGTTATCAATTTCATTGATAAAAACTCCCGGCGAGACGAATTTAAAATTCTTTACTGACATACTTGTGATTCCTTTCTAATATTCATGTTTTTAATTGTTCTGTGACATCTGTAAATAGTATTTGGAAGTTGGAAAAGCGTTTTGTTGTCTACTCTTGAAAAAAATGCCACAATCTCAACCCTCCTTCCGTTTATTAATCATCAAATGAGGCGCCAGTCGAAGCAATAACGAAGTCAATTGCTATAAACTCAATGGCCCGGGCAGGCTTAACCATAATCTTAGCATATAAGATGTTTTGATCAATTAAGTCGGGTGTGGTAGTGGATTCATCTAAAATCAACCGATATTCAGAAATTCCAAACCTTGCCTTGGTGTTTGCCAGGAATGGCTCCACTAACGCCGTAAATCTATTCCACGTAGCTTCAACATTTTGATCGAACAACACTTTGGTGGCCATTCTTGAAATTTGCTTCTTAAGATAGATTGCTAACCTTCTAACGTTAATTCTATCGAGCGCTGATTGGCCCTCTTGAAGTGTTTTTTGTCCAAACACTACAATTCCATTATCAGGGAATGTTGCAATCGGATTAATATTTGCTTCGTAAAGATCATCGCGATCGTCAGAACTTAATCGCTCTGACACAGACAATATGGGAAGACCAGCGGCGCCATCGGTCAGGCCGCCGCGGTTGAAACCAGCCGGAGCAAACCATAGTTCAGATCTTGCCTCCGAGCTTCCAAAGACTCCGAGCATTGCTACGGATGGAGGGGCCCAGAGTATTCTGCCAGTATTCTCATCTTTGATTTGAACCCAGGGATAGAATGTGCAGCCATAGCTACTATTGACTGCTCGATTTCGAAGAGAGGCAATAGCTTGTGTAACTGTGCCTTTTCTTTCAGTGACACTTTCTGTACCCTCAGAGTCTGCCGTATATACGTTTTCGATATCGATCACAGCAAGAGCATCGCCGCGATCTTCACAAACGTTAATGAGGTGCGTTGTGAGTTGCGCATTGGTGAGACCTGGCATAGTGGCCACATTCATTTCTACAAATTCGGGATCTGCAATGGTATCAATTGCTCTTTTGATTGTGTTGAATGAATAGCTGTTTAATTGGTTAGTTGATGTAGACCAAGCACTATTTCTAAACGGTTCAGATTCTGTAATGTCAAATCCGTCAAATCCGCCGAAGAAAGGCGCTGTGAACCTGTCGTGGCCGGCATCGAGAATGCCGATATAAGAGCTTGATACCGCTGTTACAGAAAGTTCAGTGGCGCGCGAGCCAGATTGCCAGTATGCGTCATTTCCATCTCTTCTAATGTCATCCAGGGTGAATACTATCGATTGTGCCACCACTCCGGGTGAGGTTGAAGTCACACTGGCCGGTAATGGTCGTAATATATCCGGTATGCTGGGATCATACTCTGTGGAGTATCGAGTCTTGCTTGTGGAAAAACCGAAGTAAGCGTCGGATACATCCCCCATGGTCGCATCAGATGCGCTGACACGTAGTGGGATTTCTGGCCACTCAATTGAGGCCGAGAGGTCGTACCTGCCGCAATGAATAAACGCAGACGCATTGGTGTGTATCACGACGGAGCCACTGTGCCCACTGGACTTGGGGAAATCAAAGCTGCTTGATGCACCGGTGCCAATAAGGCTTTTGGCAATGCTGGAACCTGCGGTAATAAAGGTTGATTTGCCTATATCATCTTTTCCACTATGTGAAAAACTAGAAGTATATGCCTGGTTGGCATGTACTGTGCCGCTTACAAATGCAAAGTTTCGGAATTTTGCAGGACCATAGAAGCCAAAGGGTACATAAAGCGGGTCTTTTGTACCTTCGCTTATTGCTGGATCAACTTCAACCCTAACATACTTAGATTGGTTGGGGTAGTCACCTTGAATACGGAGGCGTCTTTCGCTCTCGTTCCAAGAATAATATTGATCTCCGATCTTTCTAGCAACATAATTTGGATCTGCGGGGTTAAGATTACAATTGTCAAACCTTTCCATCACTTTTACAGCATTATCGTTATCGCGGATATTTCTCAAAACAACTGAGAAAGAGCCATATTTGCTGTTCTTTGAGGTGGATTTTTTGATTCTTTCAATTGACACCTTGATATTCCTGTGCAGCCAGGCGCCATTTTCTAGTCCATGAAGCTTAAACAGTTTAGGGGCGCGATCTGTGTTCTCCCCACTAAAGGTGCTAGAGTCAGTTGACAAGTCTTGGCCGACAAACCAGCCAGCAGTTGCGTTCTGGTAGCTTTGTTTCATGTCTTGTAAGCCCGTTTTGTTCGAGCCAGATTGAATAGCCACAACGGCCGCGTAAGATGAGCCGGTAAGGTTTAATTTTTGAATACTTCTTTCATAAGTCTCGCCGAGCCAATAATTTTCACGATTATCGGTGGGCGTGATAGTTGTATTGGTCAATTGGGGGTTGGTATTAAATCTTTTTCTAATGAATTTTTCACTGTTATCATTGAAATTAAAGCTTGTTTTGTGAATTGTATTCGAACTGGCATCTTGAATGTGCGCAGTGAATGAGTTGAAGTCCCCGTCAAGCGAGGAACTTGTACTACCAAAGAGAGCAGCGGATCCATTAAAGTCGCTCAATGGTCGGCCGTCGCCATCCAGTCTTATGTCGTCGGGGCCGAATCCTCTTAATGTTCCAGACAGGGACAAAGAATGTCCTTCTTTTAAATACCATACTGCTGCCAAAGTTCCGGTGACGACTGTACCGATTGAAGCGGAAGGCACTATAAGCAATCCATATGCACCACCATTGCTGGCAACTGAAGTATTTAGATTCGCAGTCGACCAGCCGGCTTTGCCGGCCGTGGCTGCGTCGTCATGCTGGGCGCCCAATAGTCTAACAAAAGTAATTGGGCCAACTTTAGAGTTTAAATATGCTTGAGCGGCAAACGGACCATAAGTTGGGCCAATATTGTTCCCGTTTCTAGAAACATCGGCGCCGCGGCCGCCGGCAATGGGATATCCAAAATTTTCTATAAATTCAGAAAAAGAGTCAACTTTAGTGGGTCTCAGCGCTTGGCCATAGGCTGATCTTCCTATAACAACTGGACCAATTACATCTGCTGTCTTCGGAATGAATGAATTATCAATTTCGTTGATAAATACCCCTGGCGAAACGAATTTAAAACTTTTTATTGACATACTTATGATTCCTTTTTATAAAATGTATCTATTTAACCCAAATTTGGTACTATAACAACTGTAAATAGTATTTCGAAGTCGGAAAAGCGCTTTGTTATTAACTCTTAGATAAAATGCCATAGTCGCGAGGAAATTCTCTTTCTTTATCGGTGCTTTCATCCCAATCGCCGGCCAAGACTCGTTCTTGCGGTTGGCGAAGTTCAACCACATTTTCATCAATCCTAACTATGGGGCGATCTTGATCCTCTCCATCCCCAATTAAATACCCTAAAACCCTGATCGTAATCTCTGTTGTGAACCTTCTGCTTTCTTCCCCCAGGTTGCTAATATTGTTGGAGTGCGAAAAATCTGATTCAACAAAAGCTTCATAGCGATGGCCATTTTTATCCAACAAAAATGAATTAATTTGTCCGGGGCGGGTAATAAAGGGCGTTACCAGTTGATTCATCTGACTTTGATATTCAGTTTCAATGGTTATTTTATAATTAACATTAACGTAGACTGGAATTGGTATAGAGACAATCTGTATAACTAATTTTTTAAGGTTTTTGTGGGGATAATGCTGCTGTATACTACCCGAAGTTGAGTTTGTTGATCGTGCAGCATCGTTGACCAAAAATTCTCTTGTTTTGTCTTGTTTGATTCTTTTTGCGATTACAAATCTTCCGGGGCGCCCATTTTTTTCTCTGGAAAATAAATGTGCTTGAAAGCCGCCTTTTCTAGTGGGATCTTTTGTTATGTTGGTTCTCTCGATGGTTATCAGCGGCAATTTTAAATTGCCTACGTCATCTCTTAGCTCTCTTTTGTTTTTTATTTGGAAGGCGCGCTCTGGCGTTACCCAGAGAACCGGTACTCCTGAGAACCCACGATTTGTGGTGGTTTGTGGTTTTAAATCTACTTTGACCCAGTCCATCAAAGATTGGTCAATCACTTCAATCGTTGAGGCGTGTATTCCAATATCTTGTAGTTTAAAGCTGCCATAGTCGGCCGGCAATTTGGCGAAATCAAAACTCTTTTTAATCGGCATTGAATAATCCCTCTCTTGCTTTCACACAAATTGCTGAGATTTCGAACCTATTGTCTATTTGGCCAAATAATTGTCGAGGCTCGTTTAAGATCACTATTTCATAAAAAGTTTGACCATATAAGATAAAGTCGCCCTCCCTAACATAAAGGTTCTGGTCCTCTTCAAGTCTTCTTTTGTGAAAATTGACTGTAATTTTTGCTTCTTTGTCTAAACCAATATTGTCAGAATATTTCGTACCAAATTCGTTCAACTCAACCAAGGCGTATACCCTGACTGGCGGCAAGAAGCTTTTTTCAATCGCCTCTCCATACAATTCATTAAAATTTGTATTTTCAATATCAATAGGATAATACAAGACTTGTTGGCCAATGATCTTTTCAATCAATTCGTCATTAACTTTTTTTACTAAGTCGCGCTCTTTTTTGCCAGTAAACAATGGCGCTGGCGGAGCGTCGGGTTGTGTCCATTCATCTGACATCTATTTTATCCTACGTATATTGGTATTGGCGAGCTTTTCAGAACGTTGGCTGCGGCTTCGGAAGCTTCACCTTGTGTTTTCGTGAGTTCGGTATAAGTTAATTGATCAAGTATCTCCATCAATTTATCTCTTAATTGCTGTTGCTCTTCTTTTGCTTGAGTTACCAATTCCGAACCATTTAGCGTGACCGAATCGCCAGGAATCGGTATTGATGCAAATTTTCCCCTAACTTGACCAAGCATCTCTTTAGCAACTGCTAAGGCGTATTTGCGGATCCATTGTTTTCCGATAGAATTTATATTTGCAAAAGGTAAGTTATCGAAAGGAAGAGTATTCAAGTTATTGACGCCAACCATACCCGAGTTATAATTATCGTCATCCGTCCACGAATCAGTTGGAATCATAAATTTAACCCAGAACCTATTGTTGTTTCCGTAGTCACTTGGAGTGGGGTGTAGTCTAAGTCTATTGTTCACAAGCTCATATGAATAATGAGAGGTTCTTGTATAAATTGAGTCTTCATACATAATTGCTTGCATTTTATTCTGCCAAGTTGGGATAATCTCAAAAGTGGCATCATCAGCAAATTGACCATATGTCGAATAATTACCAACAACACCCACGCCGCCATAATAGCCATAAAATCGCCACATGGCTCGAGGGGATTTATAATAAACCCGGGTAATTAACACTTTCTGTCCAGAAACTTTACCAGAATATGGTACTGGTGTACCCTTGTCATCAACACCGCTATTTGAAGCCGCATCGATGATGTCCTGTAGATCATAGTCTTGTTGGTTGTCTTTAGTGGCGAAGGAGGCCGAATATTCTCTTGTGGATCCACCCAAGGTCGCCTCAGAGGCAAAGCCCTCTGCCATTCTTCGAGAGTATCCCAACTCAAACCTTGGATATTTTAAATTCACACTCTCTGGGCCTGATTTTAACTCACCTTTGTGGTCAAACGTCCCGGTTGTGTCTCCCAAAGAATTAGCTAGCAAGTTTTTAGATTGATGCAGGTTTACAATATATGAATATTCCAAAACTGCTTCTTCGTAAGCTGAATAAACATTTGCGGTGGTTATTTCAATATCAATTACATCGCCGCCAAGTTTCTTATATGTATAGGCTACCTGCATTGCGGCGCCCGACAAGAAATCTAGGGATCCTGTATATATACCGAACGGAACAGCGGCTGCTACATCAGCTGCGCTTCCTGTCGCTGTTAATACATTCTCTGGTGTTGTTGATTTGGGACTTAAATTTGGTTTTGCCATGCATAGACGCCTCCTGTACTAAGTAGTTTTAAGATACTTAAAAATGAAAATCTCAAAAAATTGGCAGCGAAAAAAATTCTGAAGGTGCGTTTTTTGAAGATTTGCTTGGTTTTGAGAAAGAAAAACCCCCTTCCGAAGAAGGGGGAAAATATAATATGTTTTTTAATTATTTATCATGTAAAGATAGCAGTACCGTTGCTGTTTGGATCGGCGCTGTATACACATCCCTCAACCAACCAGACCATCTTGCTACCACCGCCGGCACCGGTGTTACCGGTTAAGATAGCGGTAATAGTCACTGAAGAACCAACTCCGCCCATACCGTTGGCCAAGTTGTCATCAAAAGTGAGCTGTGTGTCAGTGCTTCCCGGTATAACAGAAGTTGCTAATCCGTCTTGTGCTGTGCCAGAACCCCAAACTGCTGACGGGAGCATCATCAAAGAACCAATAAAGTAATCATTGTTGTATGCAGTGTTAACAGTGTTGTCATTGTTACTCGCGATAGTTTGCACAATTGTACAAGTCCAACCAATGTCAGCAGCTGTAATTGCTGGCAATGTTATTGTGTCGGCTGCAGCATCATCAAGCAAAATAACCGCACCACTGTCGGCAGCAGTTAAAGTTTTGGCATTTGAGTCGAATGCACTTGAACGAAAAACCTTTCTTCTTTGACCAACGAATAATGTACCAGATCCGAATGCGATCTCTCTTTTTAAGTTTTCAAGCAAGGCTTCCATCCTTGCCATTCCTATTCTTTTTCCCATTATATATTTCTCCTTATTTTAATATTTTATAACGTGTTTATATAGAGGTATACACCTCAAGTATCCACTTGAACACTTATTAGTGATGTGCCCTCTGCCTATATACATAGCTCCAGACATGCAAAAAGCCCCCGCTTTTTGCAAAGCGGGGGCTCTTTTTATTTGACTACGCTATCGATTAGCTAGTAGCACCGGACTCGCCGAGCATACCGCGAACGATAACCAGACCGTACATATCAGGACGGACCATCTTCTTCGCATAACGCGTCATGACTCCCTTACGGGGCACGAAATCTTCTGGTCCGAAGATTGTAGGTGTAGTTTGCAGTGGTACGTATGGTGCGTACACATATCCGCTTTCAAGGAAGCTTCCTCCCTTACGGCCGACAAGAATTACACTTCGCAAGAAGTATGGGTCGACATAGACGTCCCACTTCTTAGAAAGGTTACCTGTCTTAACAGCACCAACAGTTCCAGTCTCACCGTCAACCGTGACGTTGGCACGGAATCCAGCAGTGAACTCAAGAATAGCAGCAACTTCAGGGCTACAAACAATGAAGTTGGCTCCACCTCTTAAGGTCTTGCGATGGATCTGAGCCGACACGTCATTAATGGTCTCAACAAGAGTCTCATACCATTCACTGACTGTACCGGTGAAGTCGGGAGCAGCAGAGCTAGCACCAACCTCTTGACCGGATGTGCGGTTCAAGAACATACCAGGCGAACGCGCCCAGTAATACTTACCAGCCGTGGCACCATTAACAAGATCAGCAAGGATCTCACGATCAATTTCAAGAGCAATTTGCTCAGAAAGGATCTGGGTAAGCTCGACCTCAGCATCAAGGTTGTGGTAGGCATTAAGATCTTGTCCTAATTCCGGAGTCCACTTCGCCTTCAACTTCTTGGTCTGCGCCGTCACGGCAATTGAACCAACCTGAATGTCGATCTCAGGGATATTACCCTCGTTTTCAAGGGCCCAATCAGTTGCACCAATAACAGAACCAACGGCCGTCGCGCTTTGCAGCTTATCGGTAATTGGGAAAGTCACTTCAAGAGCACTTGCAGTGACGTAGTTACTAAGAACTTCCTGAGTGGTGGTTGCCACCTCAGAGCCTGTTGATGCAAAGACCAACAGAACGTGCGTTTGAGCAGAACCAGAGAACTGGGTAAGTCGACGCACTTGATGCCCTGCACTGAACGTCCCAAGAGTACCATCATAAAGCGTAATTGCTTGAAGGTTACCCGGAGAGCCATCCAGATTGTTGCCATTAGAGCCTGTAAAGCGGCCGATTGGAACCTTGACGACTTCAACTCTGGAAGAACCAGAAACAAGGTCAAGGTCATAACGACAAATCTTATCAAGCTCAGCATCACCAGTACCAAAGGTACCACTGTGATGGTGGTCAACCATAAGGTTGTCCACAGAAGCAGTAGTCGAGGAATAACCGTTGTTTAAGTTATATGGTCCATCCTCGGCATCATCGAGCGACATGGACACACCGCCGGTGATCTGTTGACCCACGACTCCTTGACCATAAATACTCTCATTTGCTTCATATGATAATCTTCCGGATGTACTGGTACCCTCACCAACGGTGTTGGAAACAGTAAAGTCCAAGAAGAAAATCAGACCCGATGGCAAGCTCATTGGCTGCACGGATACTAAATCATTCGCGATTAAACCTGCGAATACTCGGCGGACAATTGGGAACGCAACAGCGGCAAAACCCTCAACATCACCACCCGACATTGTTGAAACCTCACGAAGTAGTTCCTTCGCTTGGTTCTCCAAAAGTCGGGCCATGGTTGTGCGTTTTCTTTCGCTCTTAAGCCCCTCAAGAAGACCGGTTTTCTCCCACTTAGAGAGAAGCGCGTGACCTTCTTTTTTCATATCACGATTGACCATGCCCTCGGTCAACCTTTCTACGATACTAGACATTTTTAAATTACCTCCTTAAATATAAATATAATTATTTTATTCCAGCTAGTTTTTTCAATCGATCTGTTAAAGGATCGATTGAGGGCTCCTCTTTACGAGAACCCCTGATTATAGCGGAAGGACGTGCAATTGCTTCGCTCAATGATTTTGGAGTACGTTTTTTATTCGTACTTCCCACTGTGCTTTGAAGGGTTTCGCATAAAACCTTCGCCTCTTCAACTGAACCTGCATTGGAAATAGCTTCGACAATTTTATTTTTTTGTCGCTCATTCAAGGAGGCGCTACTGAGTATTCGGTTCGTATACAGCAATCTTGCATTAGAAAGATTTACTTCATCGAGCTTATCTTTCAACGCAACTACTGCAGATGAAAACTTTTTATTTTGACTTTGAAGAGAGTTGTTCTCTTCCATTAATTCTTCTACTGCTTTTTTGAGAGCTTTTACGTCTTCTTCAACTTCATCGTTTCTGCGACGGGCTAACTCTCTTTCCATTTCTGCTTCTATGTGCTCAGCTGGGCGTCCAGCCCAGCCAGCCAACGACGGCTTTAAATCAACCGTCAATTTCTCATAAATCTTATCAACCAATTCATCCTCATAAGAGAGGTCATCCTCATCTTCGTGAATTAATTCTTCGTCTTCGGTGACCTCTGACATTTCGGCTTCAGGCTCGTCTGATAATAATTCAACCAAGACATCATCTGATATCACGAATTCTTCGGATTCGGCAACTTGTTGTAAAACCGCGTCTTGGTCTTCCGTGGAGCCCATTTCGGCGGTTGTTAAATCAGCGGCCGCTTTCGAAAGCGCGCTTAAATCAATATCAAGTTCGATTTGCTCATCCTCATCGGGACATGGGCAAGCTTTATCTCCATCAAGCGCTGCTAGGGGTGTTTCTGGTGCAGGATCATCCATGGGTGTTGCAGAGGGATCTATCCCCAGCGGATCCATTTCCATATCTTGCTCCAACAATTTATCGAGAGTCTGTTTGACTTCGTTAGAATATTTTTCTACAATTGCGTTTTCTGCATTTTTTAATGCAGCCTCTTTTAAAGCTGCGGCATCTACTATAGCTTGGTCGAGCATCGATGACATATAAAATTCTCCAAATTTTGATGATTATTCAAAAATAAATAGTAACTAGCTAACATAAAAGACGTTTTTAATTCTGCGCATGGACACATGCAATTCTTTAATATTTTATCATTGCAGGATCCAATCGCTGCTTGGGTTAAAATAAATTACCTTTCCGGTTGAAGAACTCACTGCGTGGCCAACAATTCTTAATGTATCCCCGCTCGCAGTTGGCGCGGTTTGTGTTATTTCGGCTGCGGTTGTTGAAACGTACATTGCGGCGCCGTGAGTTAACTTGTATACCGGCGAAGCAGACAGTGTTCCTGATATATTTGCATAGCCATTTAATAAGATACCATTGCCAATAGCGGTACCCAGTGCCACTCCGAGCAACACCCCACCAGCAGAAGCTTCTGCGTCAGCATCTGCGTGCTTCCAGATCCCACCTGTCGCAAGGTACATTAATTTTCCGGCGGCTAAAGTGTCGCTGCCGTCCTCTGTTCCAAAGAATACTATTTCGCCGGCCGATGTATTTGCATCTATTTCGCCGGCGTTAGTCTGGAATCGAGAAACAGTTCCATCGGGGATCAAAATAATATCTCCCAAGGCGCCGGCATTGGCATCGACTGTTTCAATTGTCATGCTTCCGTTTTGATCGACACCAATGAAGGCAAAGTTATCCGCATCATAGTTCAATCTTATCTGCGAGGTTGCGTAGGTTGGAGGTGTTGCTGCTTCGTGAGTCAGAGTAAGTTGCGAACCGGTTACGCCGTATGTATATACGTGACCACCTGTGAAGTGAGTAGATGCGCTTATATGAGTGCCAGCTTCGACGAATCCGGTATATACAGCCTCGCCTCCAATGTGAGAGAAGGCCTGCACAGAGGATGCCGAAAGGAGACCAAATGTTCCAAGTGAACCAGTGACTCCGTAAGCATATACGTGGCCACCTGTGAAGTGAGTAGATGCGCTCATATAGGTTCCAGCTTCAACGAATCCAGTGTACACTGCTTCGCCTCCAATATGAGAGAAGCCATGCAGAGAAGATGCTGAGAGAAGGCCAAAGAACGTTCCTAAAGTACCAGTGACCCCAAACGCTGTAACTTGGCTTCCTGTAATTTTTCCTACTGCATCATAAATGACTGCTTTACTTGCGACAATGCTTCCGGCCGATGATCCATCAAGCAGGCCAATCTCAGCCGCCGTCAGACCATTTAGTGTGTGAACGGTAGTTGCGGATCCTGATAGTGTTGCGAATTCTCCACTAGATGCCGATACAGTTGCCGGTGCGAACACATGAGTGGTGAACGTTGAGGCTGACATGATTGCAAAGAACCCACTTGAGCCAGAGAATTCGTATCCATCATGGCGGAAGCCAACCAACTTCGACGCAGAAGCCTCAGTTGTTGCTGTTGAGAATCCTTTAAATGTTGATCCGGTGACTTCACCAATGTTACCATAGATGACTGCCTTACTATTAACGATAGTTTCTGCTGCTGCACCATCAAGCAGGCCAATCTCAGTCGCCGTCAGACCATTTAGTGTGTGAACGGTAGTTGCTGAACCAGACAACGTAGCTGCTTGGACGCTAGATGCCGATACAGTTGCCGGTGCGAACACATGAGTGGTGAACGTTGAAGCCGACATGATAGCAAAATAACCATGAGAACCAGAAAAGGAGTGGCCATGGTGTAACCCACCAGTGACAAGTGTACTAGCGGAAACGTTTGATCCTACAAATACTGATGCGGAAGCAACGCCGACAAGATCAAGATAGGAGCCCTCAAATTTATATCCCTGATGCCAGCCACCAGAAACCCTTGTGGATGCTGATACGTTTGAGCCGAAAAACACCGATGCTGATGCAAAGTCACCTATTTGTAGAGACTCACCCTTGAATGTGTTACCAGTCACCTCACCAATATTGCCATAGATAACAGCTTTACTGACAACGATGGTTTCCGCTGCGGCGCCGTCAAGCAAGTTTATTTCGCCGGCGTTTGATGTGATCGCTACATTGTTTAAGGTAATGTTGTGAAGAGTTGCAGCCGATCCAGACAACGTGACTGCTGAAATAGTGCCGAACGTTCCAAGGGTTCCTTCGAATTTATATCCTTTGTGCCAACCACCAGTAACTACTGTGGAGGCTGATACATATGTGCCGGCCTCGACGAACCCGGTATACACAGCCTCGGATCCGAGATGGTGGTGAGCCGAAATGTAAGCACCGCTAATTCCATGTGTGGGGGCTGACAAGCCATAAGATGCTGTAAGGCGGCTATCGACAGTAGTTACGTGAGCTGATGTCGAGCCAAGTACCGACGATCCACTAACTATTAATTCTCCGGCGGTGATTGTTAAGGCCGGGCTAGATCCAGAAATAGTAATTGATCCGGTTACTTCAACTGTACCATCTGTAACCGTTGTGCTTCCTGCGGTACCGCTAACTGGCGTTGAGCCGCTATAGTGTGAGCCGCTAGGCGAGTGCATGGTTGTACTATCAGTGTCTTCGTATGTGGTTGTGCCGGCTGTTGTAGTGGTAGTTCCGGGGGATGTCCCGCTCATATGAGAACCAGTTGCAGATGTAGACGTCGTACCATCAGCACTTGTGTATGTAGAAGATCCAGAGCCATGAGTTGCAGAACCAGCAGATCCAGTGGAATGTGAACCAGATGCAGAATAACCGCTACTTCCGCCGGCGGCATCTTCGATTGTAATTGAGCCTGATGTTGTCGATGTGGAGCCACCAGAACCTGTGGTGTGGGATCCGGTCGCAGAGGTTGTAGTGGTGGTGCTGCCGGCGTCTTCATATGTAGTGCTGCCGGCAGTGGTTGCCGTGGAGCCGGTTGAACCAGTTGTGTGGGAGCCAGTAGCAGAGGTTGATGTACTGCCGCCGGCGGCATCTTCGATTGTAATTGAGCCTGATGTTGTCGATGTTGATCCGCCAGAACCCGTAGTGTATGAACCAGTTGCGGATGTCGACGTCGTACCATCGGCATCGGTGTATGTTGAGGAACCAGAGCCGTGCGTTGCAGAGCCTGCTGAGCCGCTGGTAACAGAGCCAGTCGCAGAGGTTGACGTACTGGCGCCGGCGGCGTCTGTGAATGTGGTGGAGCCTGATGTTGTCGATGAGGCGCCATGGGCGCCACTTAACGCGGTACCACTTCCCGACAACTCGATTGCGCCATCGGATCCAGATACAATAAATGAACCTGTAATGGCTACTGAGCCCGCAGATCCGGATATACCTGATGTGGTTATGATTATTGTATCGCCCATTACTCTTCAATCTCCTCTAATACGAATTTGAATAACTTTCCAGTTTTTTGATTCCTTATACTCAAGTAGTTTTCTTCCTCGACAATCAACCAATTACCTCTATCGTTTTCTAAATGAAGATCACCGACGTGAGAAATTGCCGTATGAATGTTTGCATATCTTTTTGCGGCGGAACCCAAGTCGATTGAGTTGTCGTTAGAAGGGATGACCCCATCGTTAGCAGGAAGATTCAATAAAATATCTCCATCAATAGCAAATGTAAGATTTGCAGTGGCGCCGTCGTCATCTACGGTGGTAATTGTTGTGGCACCAGCAGCACCAACATTAATACTAAAAAAGTCGCCTTCGTCGGCGTCGTCTGCTATTTTAAAAGTTGGATCGGCTAAATTAAAATCAAACACGGTAACGTTGCTTTCGTCAGTCATTGTTACATTAAGGCCGGCCGGTGTGAAATTAATGGCGCCGTCAATTGTAAATTGAAGATTAGCACCGGTGCCGCCATCATCCACAGTTGTGATTGTCGTTAGGCCGGCGGCGCCTACCGCAAGTGTACATTTATCATCAACATCTGCCGATGAAAGCAACTCAATATGAGTATTGGTGTCCGTTTGGCCTACGTTGATCGATAGTCCCGTGTTTGTGTGGGTGCCATCAGTGTCACCAGTCATCACAATTCTATGACCAAATGAGTTTAATGTACCATCGCCGGCAACATTCGTTTCAACGTCTGTTTGAATTCCAACCACAACCCCAGTCGCGCTTGTAATCTCTCCGGTCTGATCTAAATCAATCTTAAGGCCCATTACAGCGTCGACTGCAGCGGTGCCATCTGCATTTCTATCGATTCTGATGCCGGCAACGCCACCTCTACTATCAGATCGGACGTGCAGTCCAGTTGCCCCTGTTGCGTCGGCGTTTAACTGTTCAATCTGGGCTGTAGCTCGCGTGACGGCCGAGGAGGAGTCATCCTTGACGAATAAAGCATTGCCCTGTGTTAGAGCGTCTGCGCTAATATTGACAACTTTTGCAGTCGTCACTGAATCACCAACAATCTCAATTGCGTTTACGGTTGTATTTGCCGCATCAATTTGTAGAGCGAACTGATCTACATCATCGTTATCAATAAGAAGGGCCGGGACCCCAGAGTCTGAATCATTTTCAATCTCAACACCATCGCCGTCAAGCTTGATAGCTCCATCAATTGTAAATGTAAGATCGGCTGCGTGGCCGCCATCATCAACCGTTGTGATTGTTGTTGCGCCGGCGGCTCCCACTTCGACCTTGAACATATCGTCAACGTCGGCAGAACTTAAAATCACCAGATCTGTACCGCCATCGGCACAATTGATTACTAGTCCTCGATTTGTATCAGCACCGGTCGAAGTAAGCTCCATAGCAGTTGCGGTCGAGGTTCCATTGGTGTGGCCAGTTGCAATGACTGAGGCGCCTAATACAGTTGGGGTGCCGGCATCTGATGCATGCTGCAGGGTCGGAGTAACTTTGAGACCGGTCATGGTGTTGACACCGTCAACTGCTGTTGTATTATCTACATCAATGTCCACACCAATAATGGTATTATTCGTGT